>Ga0126339_10001787_pt1 | contig 15003 bp, 8 predicted proteins | sample OrbTmetagenome_2_FD_92532 | JGI IMG/M metagenome (GOLD analysis project Ga0126339, IMG submission 92532) | Coral microbial communities from Petempiche,Puerto Morelos, Mexico - Orbicella T R C metagenome | ecosystem: Host-associated > Invertebrates > Cnidaria > Coral | place: Petempiche,Puerto... | reverse complement strand
TTTTGCTCGCCAGGTTCGCCAGGAAATTTAACAATATCTTCGCTCGAGATCTTGCATAGAGAATCACTCCTCTCTACAGACATCAAGACAACTTTTAATATATACAAGAGGGCAGCGGAAAGTGGAATATTGTTTAAGCTCGACATAGCTGTCTGATGAACGAATGCTCCTTAAGAGTTTAATATCTCGGCCACAATAGAATTTTCCAGATCGCTGATAACTACATTCTACAAATACCATTTTTCCTCGTGGGAACAGCGACATATTAAGTTTGCTAACGTCGACATTTTCATTCTAATCCACTTTCCGTTATAGTTTTAATGAAATTGTCGACGTATAATCCCATATGCGACACATCATAATCACATACAAAGTACACTCAGACAGTCTTGTTTTATGAAGGCGGGTTTTATTTCAAAATTACATTTTCTTTTCACCTACAAATATTCTCTTTTATCTACAGAATTTCAAATTAAATCATCTATATTACACTTCGTATGGCAGGGACTGTGAGTTTAGCTTCCTATAGAATCTGTTTTTTTTTTTCGGAACACAACTAATTTACAACCCGTTGTTTTAAAAAATCTGCAAATAGAAAGTGGCTCTCGTAACACTTTGTGTTAAGCTCAAGTCAAACAAATCGAAATTTCGAGTCCTATTTTTGCATTGGCTAGTGCTTTTAGCAAACCAATGTTGTCGCAAACATACCAACGACTCGAAACATCATATAAAATCACAAGAAGTATTGAAAGGGAGGTATTTGATACCAGCCCAAATCGCGTTGCGTTCATAGTCACACGCATCAACCACACCAAACGAAAAACGACACAAGATCTTGTGTTAAACACAGAATTGTTTCTTGAAAGCGCGCAATCCTCACTTAGTCAGTTAGAAAAAACATCGTCCACTCTTTTTTATGTACACATGCTGAGGATTTTTTTAAGTACTTCTATATAGGAAAGATTTCTTTCTCCCTCTACCGAGCTGAAAGAGTCGTCAAGGCTAGGGCCGCGTCAATTTCTCGATAGTTTGTTGTCTCGACATTTATGCTGTTGACAAGAAACAGAAAATAAAAACATCACTTTCTGGGTATCATCTGTGCAAAGTACAGTGACGCCAATGGGAAAATTTGGTCAAACGACCAAAGCAAAACACTTTTGTCATGTTTTCTGCCGTTTATAGCTATAATACTTGGAACAGCTTGTTCTCAAACCATTTTCGTATTCAAACATGACATTTTCGACACAAGTTTTTAAATGACAGAATATCTTTTACTTAACAAGTACTCGTTAGCGAGAATACAATTTCTTCACAACCAGTCGACTAAAGTCTCGTTAATGGCAATGAACGATGGCAAATGAAACACAGTCGTCTTTCAAGGCATCGTTGTCACTGTATTTATCTCTCCTTATTAATGCAGACAGCTTCGCTAATGTTTGAACTGTATCCTATACGAAATAAATCGGAGAATAACGACTGCCCTGTAGTTTTATTGTTTACCTTGTGTTGACGGGATTGAAAGCTCCCGGCGTTTCAACTCTAGGCCTTTCCTTCGATACTTCGTCTGTCGGCGAGGAGGGTGTCCTTTGGGGTGAGCATTCTGTTTCTTTCTTCTCTGTTTTAACTAGAGAAGGCGTTGAATTTTGAACTGCACAAAAAGTGAGAAAGACAAAGTTAAAAAGGAAGCAGGAGAGCGATTTAAAAACTCTAAAGCAACAGCTTTTGTTTCAAGAGACAAGCAATACAAGGGGAAACATGTTTTCATCAAGGTTTAAAAAAGAAATCATACGACTTCATAGATTAAACATGTTAAGTAAAACTTTGAATTTGTGGTGAAATATAAAATTGTCCCCCGGCGATCGGGAGTTTCTTTTCGTATTTCTCGTTATTAAAAGGTGTGCGCCGTAGACTAATTACTCTCACCACGTCTGGAAAAATTAACACTCGAAACAAGTTTTATTAAAAAGAGTAGGGCTTCGTGGACATATCTGCCGCGTTCGTCAAAAAAAAAAAAAAAGAAAAAAACCGCAGGAGATGGGTGAAAAAGATGTTTCAACCCGTAGAGCGGAATTAGAAGCGGGCAACTTAAAATTTTAACGCAACTTGTTTGCGGGGAATTTAAACCATGTTAGTATGTTATTCAATTAGCGACTCATGTATAATTGAGTTGACAAAACGCTGCTACCAGCATTTTCAAGCTCGCTCCAAGTACTTCAGCTTCAGACGAAAGACCGTGTCAATTCACGCCAATTTGGAGAATAACAGAAATTTGAAAAACGCGTATTTCGATTGGCGATTTAAACCGAGAACTGAAGGGTAGGGTGGTGTCATAAGACGCGTAATAAGAACATCGTCCAGTAAAGGGGAAAGTTAAATTGATCAAAAAATTGGTAAAGACTAAAGATCGTCCTAAATGAATGACATGAGAGGTTTTCCCTTCTCTTCTGAAGTATCTTCTGCTCTCAAAAAAACAAAAATTGGAATATTGTTCCTTCAAAGTAGACCCCATTTTCAGACCATAATTTCTTCTCTAACGTTTCAAGCCAATAGAAAAACAATCTGGCAGTTTTAAGGGCGATATTTTTACGTTACATTTAACATAGTCTTAATCGGCGTTTGAGCTGAATCTTACGAGTACTTTTAATGAACCAAGATGATAGAAAAGAACTCTGTTGTAACTTGTCAGCTTACTAACAACTCGTGCTTCGTTAAAGTTATGAGAACGCAGTGACCTTACATTCTAAATTTAATACAAAGGTGGAAATTTGCCACACCACCGAGGGCAACCAGGGTAGCATTTTCAAGATACCAAAGTTCACTCTAATGATTGATATCTGTAACGAAATCCCTGACTTCCCAATACCACGCAAAAAAATTACTGTACACCTTTAGATCGAAGCAAACGATATTATTAGAGTTTGCAAGTCTACTAACTTGCGTATCCTAGAGCATCCACCATTGATGAGAAAAATTAGCTTACTATTTCGCAATTCTTGGGCACTTCAGACGGCTGTGAGAAACTGAGTAGTCATTTTAAAAAAGTCAAAAGAGCCCCGGCTTAGCCTGTTATTACAGCACTGTCCTTGAACGCTAAAATGAATACCTGAGTAATGGCATGAGAACCTCTCAGCACCTTTTTTCCTGGGTCCATCCTTACCTGATATAATGACGGAGGCTTCAGTAGAGGCCTTCTGTGGGGGTGTCGATGGCGGGGTCTCGCATGAAGCAGGGCTGGTATTTACGACATTTACAGGGGTGTTGTGAAAGCACCCATCCACCCATTTTCTTAAGCTCTTCACGGGAGAATCTTCCACGTTTGAGTCACCAGTAGTTACGCACTGAACAGCACGCAGCGCTTGGAATCGAATCACAGGATTTGTCGTTCTACTTTGTAAATTCTCGCCGGTTGAATTGTGGACAGTCTTGGGCTGTTCCGAGTTGTCGGTCGCGTTCAATTGGATGTTTTCTTTCCTTTCCTCTTTGTCTCTCGTTTCTGTTAAACAAATAAAAGATACGTAGGAGTTTTTCCGGCCCATTCGTGCGTTGGAATCATTCCATTCGAACACACACTTCGTTTCACTGGGCACCTGATTTTCAGGGTGCAAATCATTACTCGAACGTGGAAATAATCTTAACTTGTTTTCGTTGTTTCAGGACAATAAGTAACGCTAAACTGTACAAGATAACACCCAAGAAAAACAACAGTTTTGATAAAAACATTTAACCACAGCACGACTGTATCCCTTAGTACTTAAAATGTTTATTACATTTCCGATTCGTCATTTTCCTGAACGTTTAACTCTGTGCCGAGTTATTTTCTCTCGTTGCGATGCATGTCTGTCGAACACCAGACAATACCAGCCCGCGCTTAAAAATAGATGACTTCAATGAAAGAACTTTACATAATCCCTGTCAGTTTTCAACTGATGTATTTAGAAATGGAGAAATCACTAAAACACTATGTTTACTAAGCAATACCTTTAATACTAGTTATATTTTCGCCCTTGTCATCACAAATCTTGTCTTCTTCACTACAGCTATGCTCGCCGTCTGAATCGCTGACAGGGTCGTCGTCCTCAGCACCATCTTTTTTCTCGCCACACCGATTCCTCGGCGACCAAGTCATCTTATTTTCCTTCTTAAGTCTTCGCCTAGCGTTCGCGAACCACGTTGAAACTTGCGTCAATGTCATCTTCGTCATAATCGCCAGCATTATCTTTTCCCCCTTCGTGGGGTAAGGATTTTTTCTGTGTTCATAAAGCCAAGCTTTGAGTGTGCTTGTTGTCTCTCTCGTCGCGTTTTTCCGTCTCGCTCCTGCTGCAGCCAAATCGATCGGTGAAAACCTACAAAAATAAAAATCAATTCTGGACTTTAGTCGGTCGTGAAGTGGAATTTAACCTTTGGAAGTGTTGTCATGAGTGTGAGTTTCTCGGGTGCGCTCGATCATTGTTGTTTGCTTTACAAACTTGATTATTCTCAACCCTATCAGTATTGAAATGATTGGTAAAAGGAACTTTCCATATTAAAGCCCTTCCGCTAGTAACAACCCACAAAATTGCAAACGGCTTTAGCCGTGCTGAACTACTTCGCTGGCTGAGGGCGAATTTTCGCGAAGCCATTCAAATGTGACCAAATGCACTGAATGGGATTAAGAAGCAGCAGAAGCATGAAGCACTCTAATGGCTTACTTAAGTGGTCTAGTAACTAACGGCAAAGACGGTTAATTTATTTACCTTTCGCCGAGGCCCGGACAAGATGTGTGGGTATGGGGATCGAAGCCGTGCACATCTAACGGATGTCGAGCGGCGCTGGCTTGAGCTAGATACCATGAATCTCGCCATTCTTTGATGTCACACGCTCGAGCCTGTTCGAAGAGAGTCCGCCCAAGCATGAGTGAAGACGAGAGCAGAGCAGGCGATTATTAGGTTCAATTAACTTAATGGAGGGGGGGAAAAACTTTAAGTTGTAGTTACATTGGCGAAACAAGTAGCGAGTGAGCGAATGTGTGAAGGAGAAAAGAAGGATAGACATATAAAGACTATTGTACACGAGGTTGTAAAAAAAATATCAGAGTCAGTTAAGTCTGGCTTACCAGAGGCGAATAGAAAGCCGACAGGTCTGTAGCGGAGCCTATTGTAAAGCCAGCTTCGTTGAAAGTCGGTCTTGGAAGCAAGTTCACGGGCATGGTTGAAACTCTGTGTTGAAGCACTCGATCTAACTGGCAAGGACACAGAGAAGACAAGCCGTCGTGTAAAGGCGATCTTACTGAATCACAACACGGAGTATGAGCTCCAGGAATCATCAACTGAAATCAGCGAGACGGTATACAATCATGTCTGGTTTTCATGGAGATGAAGTTTTACATTGTTCATCGCATCGAATGCGGTCGAACAAGTTACTGACAACACGAAAAGCTTACCTGTGGGGAGTAGGTGCAGCCAAATTGAGGACAGGAAATCTTTGTAGCGGTAGAATTTGCCATCAGTGTTTGAGACGGAACATCAAGTGACTAGATCGATCGGCAAACAGATTGAAATCGAAGCACTCGAGACGTAAATAAATTAACAAGGAGAGGGAAAATAGGTTTGCCGTGTTATTTCTTAGCCCGAGACAGGCCGAGTGAATAAAAGGCTACTAAAGTGTAGCGCTGTCGATCGAGTTTCTTAGCCAGCTAGTATTGTTGTACTGTACATACACATGAGGCAATCTTGAGCACCGATCAGGTCCTGTGTGCACAAAACAATATCTTCAATCGTTTCATCTTGTAGTTTCCACAAGGGCTCCGTCAATTTTGACACTTTGTGACACAACGTTTGCTGGTCGAACCAATCGAATTAAAAAGCGAACAAGCTTTGTATTGAAAACGCGTGAAAATGATTGGCAGAACTTGGCTTGTTAACTAGGCTAACATTTATTATTGTCTCTTGCCAACATGGAAATCGACACGGGTGACAGGGAAAACCCGCCCATGTGGGTGTTTTTGTGGCACGTAGCTCCGCCCTACTGGGTGCTCTCGATTCTGTTGTGTCTCAAAACAGTGATTGCTGATCTCTCTTTCTAGCTAATGATTGCACTGGCGTAGGAAGTTAGATTGTTCTGGCTATTATCGGCATAATGAATGCGATTGTAAGCTAGTCAATACCGCGACATGACATCTCAAAGGAGAGCGCTGTTTCGGTAGCCTTTGCCAACCTATGTGCTTATTGCTTCTCTACTGTGTTTATTTTGTTGGTTTACTTTTGGAACAGCGCAAATCGAGGCCAAAGAGTTTGAACATGTGCATCGATTGTGTAGCCTTCCCTGGTCGCGTTTGCTTTTCGTGTTGGTCGATCGCTTGTATCGGTTTATCTAAACTTTCCTCGAGATGTTAAATTTCGTACTTCTCTCGAAATTAACATCATAGCTCTCATCGCACAATGTTTAACAGACGTGTAATTTCTGTGTTTCTTTTGTTCAACAGAAATGGGGCGGATTTTTTATCATGCAATTTGCGCAGAGGAAAACAATATTCGCAGAAGGATTCGTGCCATGCCTTGAGCTATAAATATCTCCCAACACAGCTGTGCCGAGGTATTATTTTATCGCTTCCACTTTTCTGGCAGCAAAGAAGACGTTGGCTGATAACCGAGTACACGGGAAACCCCCACAGCTGTATGGCAACACAGCGCCAAGGGTCGACATGACGAATTCATTGAATTTTCTTCGTGCGGTTTCGAAACTTGATTGATGTCGGTCGGAGAATACATGCATATACATGTATTTAGATGTAATTCAATCGATTATATGACAATTAACAAGTCCAGGTCATACAATTAACCAGCAATTGTTCGAGAAGCTTGTACTACATCCAATTTGTCGTTGCAATGATTATTTAAGGAAACCAAATTATTCTGATCAGCGAACGAACCGAGAAACGCGCCATCTGAAATCCACTGGGAGAGCGGAAATCAGCCGGCCTTCACTCCAAGACAAATAATAAACTTGAGTTATGACAGCGTCCTAAGCACTTGGATTTAAACAATTAAGTCTATACCCGTCGTGTTCATGCCTCTTGTATTCGTGTTGTTTATATTTCTCCAAACAATACGCTACACGATAATGAGGTTTTGTGACACGATTGAGCACGTGGACGCTATGTCATTTAAAAACAGCGTCTCTCGTGCGATCTAAAACGCTTCAAAACGCCATAATTCCGTGTCTAAGAATAAGTAGAATATTCCTGAAAGGCAGTGAACTCGCTGCTGACTCAATTCAAAAGGCTTTTGTGTGTTTATCTCGTAGGTGTGAAAATGTCTATAAGATGTCTACTTTTTATGTTAAATAGGTCCGTTTTCCCAACCATAATAACACAGTGTTTGCATTTCTAACACCATTCGCACGGAAATCATTTTTATTATGCTCTCCTTTAATCTGCCCAGAATCCTCAGTAGGCATGTCTTTATTAATAAAATTAGCATCCTTGCTGTTGATTTTCCCTGTTTTTATCATGGCAAACGATTTCAAACCGGAAAAGCACAAAACGGAACAAAAAACGCGTTCTGAATTCTGCCTTCTCCCGTTGTGAGAATTGCAGTTGTGACCCCCCACAGATGAAAATGTCAATTGATCCTTCTGAAGCATCGAACATGTTTGTCGCTCAGCCCTCGCGTTAGTTAAAAACCACTCGAGTTCTGTACATGGTCTTTGAAGCTCTTTTGAATGTGCCTGAATGTTAATTAAACTCTCCTTTCAAATTGTACAGTGACGTCAGTGATTTGAGACGCACTCAAGCGCAACGGCACGCGAAACACACGCGACAAGAGAACCTGAACTTTCAAAGTTTCTTCTCCGAGTTTAATGGTGGAAAGAAAATTTTTTGTTTTGAAAATAATTTCCTCTTTTGGAATAATATTTTATGATCGAAATTACAAGAATTAGCCCCTAACAATCTCATTTTTCTCCCACGGGGATCTAATCACCAGTTTCCTTGTCCGCTCTCTTGGAAATGTTTTCCTTTCCTCTTTTCTTCTTTCTCTGGGGTCCGTTTTGTATTATGACCAGAACCCCTGGTCTGTTTATGTTTTCTTCTTTGTGTAGTAGATTAAGCCTAGCATGACTCGCTCTGCAGCTAGAGCGGTGCTTTTTGAAGACTGATTCTTATCTCAAAAATAAACATGACAAACGTTGATGTTTGTTGTCCTCGGAAGGAAAAGGTGAAGATTGGGGTTTTTTTTTTTTTCATGGCGGGAAGGGTTTCTGTTTCACGCCATAACTTAGTAAAGAGCTTGGCACTTCCAGTCTGATTTTATTCATAGAAGTTCAAAATGGAACGTGCATACATGTGCGACTAAGGAAAATTCCCTCTCTTCCCGGAAATCTTGGAGACAAGGTTATCGAGGAAAATCCGACATGTTGAACCTGCTTCATACGGCTTACACTAAAAGCTCAGGTCCAATAATCGATGGATAAGCAGCTATGGTGCACATTATCTAGAGTGAAGAGCCTTAACTTGCCTTAAAGAAGATGCCCGATAACGAAAACATGAAGGTTGAAAGCCGAATTTCCGGTAGCACTTTTATAAGATATCAAACGAAGCATTTAAAATATTAATATGTCAGGACGCTTAATAAAACGTCTGGCAAAGAAGTTTGGAATGGATTTAAATGCTAATCTAACGTTTTAAAGCTAATCTCGCAGAAAAGAAGCGATAAAATCCGGTGATAAAATGACGATTTATATGTTAAACGAAATTACTGTTTGGTAAAAAAAGAGAGACCCAAGGCCAATGTCATCGAAAACCTCCGAATAACAGAAAAACCAAACAGAGCTTCGCTTACAGCTGATACTGCGAAAACACATCAGCTGTGTTAAATATACCTTCCCTTTGATAGCATTAATCCAGACTTTTTTTAAGAGTGACCAGTATATAATTTCTCCTGACACAATCAGAACAATGTTCGAAAGTGATGAGATTTAAGAAAATGATATTTGTCTAGCTAAATCTATCGATACCGGCAATTCCTCAAGCAGTGTATTGGCAACTTTCTTTCGTCTAGTTCGGCTCAACTCTGTTCTTTGGAAAAGCTCAGTTAACAGGCTCGGAAATTGATTACACTGACGTGTCTCGTGTGATATCAAGGCCATAAATAATTCTAAGCACTGTTTTGAGCTTGTAAAACATTTTAAGACTTGACCTAGGGTAAAATTCTCAGACAATCACTGAGTTGTCAGTGGAAATTCAAAGCAACAAAATATTTTGCATCGGTGTTTTTCAGCAGCCAAACAGAGTCCATAATAGCTATATTTCATTGCTAGTCATTATGAAGTCGTTTGGAGCTAGTTTGTCGGAGAGGTTTTTTTATCCGGTTATTAATTGAGATGATTTTTTAGCAAACATGGCTCTGTTACCAAGTAGCTGTTAACATGTGTCTACTGAAGACTGCGAGAAGATTGAGCTCGATTTCTAATTTCCATAAACACTAGAATTAAAAAGTCCTTGTTTAACTTTGTTGCTAAAATTAACAAGTCATTCACAAAAAAAAAAATGGGAAAGAACGTTCGAGAAACAGTTTCTGGCATAGGAAATCCTAACACTCAAGACACAATCTGTGAAAAAAGGAAAAATACAAAACATGCACGTACTTACTGGAAAACCGGCGGAAAGACAAATCCTAAAGTTTTTCTTTAAAAGTCAACAGAAAAAAAACAAACATTGAAGAAACAAAACTATTTGACATCCGGCTCTCAAAGTACTGGGGACCCACGTTGAAAAAACTGCTCAGGGTGAATGGATATAGAAATAAATTGTTATGACTGAATACGCCCTGAAAAGATTTTCCGGGCACTCCCTGTTAAATTAACCGTCGGATTAACTGTTCCGGCCATATCAGCAATTGAACTTCAGACTCATAAGCGTAAAATGCAATAAAATGTATCCGAGATTATTTTGCGTGGGTACAATAATTTTCTTTCATCCCCAATTCGGTAATTTTGGTTACTCTTTGCGTCTGGTAAATCGATTGACAACCTCAGTGCAGCATGAAAGTTTTTGCTGCTGTATTGAGCTATATTGTTAGCTAGATAATGAATGAATGAAAGGCCGTTATTAACATTTTAACGTCCATTTTAACCGCAATGGTCAGCATTGCAGTTAGCAAAAGTTTTTTACCCAATGAGTCTGCAAGATCTTATATGAAACACAATTTTCTTAACACTTCCTTCCTTTTAATGATTCCTACGTGTTCTCAATGCTGTATAATCGAATTTTTTTTTTTTTTAACTCGTTTCTGTTTTATTTCTGTGGCATTGTCGGTTACTACAGACAGAGATGTCTTGCCGGAAAGATTAAAGTTCAGAATTTTGTTCTGGGGGCAGTTTATCTGAAAACGTCATCTGCCTAGCTCTTTAAAGAAACTTAATCCGAGTATTTTTAAATTCTCTGGACACTGAACAACGCTAAGGTCCAGATTATCTCGAGATTTGTATAGAATTTGACCTTTAAAATTCACAGATTATAGAATTTCAATTTATGATTGCATTTTTAAAGTCAGTTTATTGAACAGGCGGAGAGAATCTCAGGAATGCGCGCGCAATACTCGGCGTAGTGTTTATTTATTTTACTTTTTTTTCGTTTTGGTATAAACATTTCCAGAAAGTTATTGACAGATCAAATTTCCAGAAAACAACAGAAAAGAACAGTTTATTTCCTGAAGATTCCTCTTCCTTCATCAGAGTCCGGTAGTTTTAACTGAAGCGGATTCCAGTACTCACTTCGTAATATTTGAACTGGCTTTCTGTTTTTTAAATTCCTTTCGACTTCGATTTACATGCTTTTTACTGCAGTTACGGCAATACTATCGAAATACTAACTTAAATAGCATATCTTCTCAAACCAGTGAGCAAATCATTCGTTGGTAGCTTCTCGCTAATTAATCCTGTAGCCTGCTTATTCCCGAACAAAAAAAGTCAAGAGCCATACATTTCAATCTCCATCACAAATGTCTCTGTAATGTTTAAGGGTCGCTTTCTATCCGGGTTCGATTATTGGCTTTTCGAAAAACGGCTTAACACAGTAATTCGTACAAATGTTTCGTTGTTGGAACTGTTCTCATGATCTCAGAGGGTGGTGACTGGTTGGTTTGCTTGCATTTGGCATTTGGCAAGATCGGTTTCGTGCGACTTGCCTCGGCATTGTTGTACGGCGTTACACGCGGTGTTTCCAATATTTGTGCACGTTATGTAAAGTATTCAATCGACTGAAGTATACCATGAGAGAGCGGCATATCTGGCAACGTTTCAGTGCAGAACAACATCGTCAAATGCTAAGTGATACCAGCACGTTATGTACAATAGTACAAGTTACAACTGAGTAACATTCTTGCTGTATTTTAGTTAAAAGGATCAACACCATATTAAATGATATCTGTCTATTTTAGCTGTCTTTAGCGCAGAGTATCGAAAGATCAAATACCATAAGACATTCGCACAAAACTGGCAATAACCCAAGAAAAAAAAACCCACTTATCTTGCAGTTTGTATCATTTCATTTATTCGCCCGAGGCCAAAGGCAAGGTCTCCTCGCCAGACAATAACTATCACTTGATTCCAGGCGATAACAGCTTCCACAGCTTAAACGTGCTAATTTTAACACTCTCTTAATTTGGAACTTGTTCTTTCCTTTGTAAACATGACAGCTGACAAGCACAACCATGTCAGCTGTCGGGAAATTGCGGATCAGCGTCACACACACGCAAACAGTGTATTCAAGGTCGACGAGCATGAACAAGAAGCGACGCGAATCTAAACAAAGTGTTGGGCTGACAGCACTGTTTGAATTTCAGTACTACGTGACCAGAATGAATTTCAGAAAAGGTGTTTTCCTGACCGGGACATCCAGTGGTTTTACGGTCTAAAGGCTATCTTTTGAGAAGCGTTTCCGCTATTGGCTTCCTGTGGCAGATTGTTCATTAATTCAATTATTACTTCGTGTGCTGGTCAGCAGGGCTGGCCTTTTAAGAGAATTCTGTGATGTAGATCAAGGTGATTGAAGCAAGCTCGTTTTCTGCTGAATTAAAATCACATGCTCAGTAAATCACGGGATCAAATTGACAAAAAAATCTTGTGAGAACAAAAGACATGCAGCTTAAAATCTTCGATAATGTCTTGTCAGAAATTAAACAATGTGATCTCAATCATCGCTCTGACAGGGAACAAATTGCCATTGTTGTTCCATCCGCACAAAAAACGTATCGCAACTCTTTGAGAACCTAATCCTACCCTACACTAGGAGCTTAGATCAGCTAATTCTATCGCATCGCCACCATCCTCTTTATCTGCCTCACTGAGGTATCAGAATTTCTTAGTCCTCAAAGCGTCCAGTGGTTGTGTGCTGCTTTGATTTGATGTTCTGGAACCTACGAAGCCATTTAAATGATTTCCGCTTCCCACTGATAGACACGATAACGTTGGCAACGTTTCTGTTGAACGACCTCCTTCGCTCGAGTTTTGACCCGCGTCCAAGCTACAGAATTCAGTGATGTAGGTGCAGGAATCGGCAAGGAAACACAGGATCGGAAGTATTTATCATTTTAAAAAGCCGTTTGCAACCCGTGCACTAAATACTTGTCTGTCACTAGAGCACTTCAGAATTTTACCCTGTGTTGCTACAGGAAAAGAGAACATAAACGTGTATTGAATATTTGCATTTCAATATCGCACACGCCTGTGGAAACACCACCGGTAATGACAAATACACAGATTTACATTGATCTGTTTATCTAACTGAGATAAAGGAACACTTTCCGCATTTCTATCGAGTTGTAAGAACACTGGTCAATGTATAAGAGAACTCGACAAGTGTTCCCAGCGCATATCACATTCTCCCAGCCCCTCTTTTTTTAAACAATTTCAAGTTGTTCGAGCCCGATTTTTCTATGAGAGTAGTCCATGAGGGCAAGCAGTCTAAACAGGTAAACACCATAAAAGACAGCAGTCCAAACCTACAATAACTACAAGGCCGATTTACACGACAGAACATTTTTGGCACGGTTCCCATATAAATGGTACGCGAACGAAAATTTCGTCGTTCAGATAAATTTCGTTGCACAAAGACTAATCGATATGCTTTCTTCGTGTTTTCGGGCATAGTTAGACCTTTTTTGAGCTTGTCGAAGACGCAAAATCCAGCGGTTCGTAGTCAAATGTTGGTCAAAGTAAACTTAACTCGGCATGATAGCAGAGGAAATGAAGTGGGTAATACTGACGTGATTTGTTACTTTGATGAAACTCTTCAACTTCGTACACGTTTCTGTGTATTGAAGTCTATTTATGTTTTATGATCAATATCGCTTTACTGCTAATTTAGAAACATGTTCATTAGTTCAAACCACCGCTGTATCTCCCAATCAGTGGTAATATAATTATGTAGATGTAAAATATTTTCCTGTTATTGCAATATATCGTATAACGGTACCTTAACGACCTCGTTGAGGAGTTCGCTGGGGAGGGGAGAGAGGGGCACTACGTTCATACACCCCTGTGGACCCCAATGATAGCCAGAAAATGTTAAAATAAGTGTTTTCATTCACAGGAGTGTACTTGTACAGGAGCTTAAACCATTTTGCGTAAAATAAAAACTGGTTGGATTGGTGAAACTGACGAATGGGTAATACTAAAATATTTCTTTCGAAGTCATCATGTACAACACTGAAAAACTATGCGGTAGAGAAGATGGAAGAAGTAGAAACGTGCAAGCGGTTTGGAAATTTCCGGCATTCTGTGCCAAACGGAAAAAAGTGTACCCATTAAAGGTTATCCATAACTTCCGAAAAGGGTGTTTAGAAATTTCCGGACAAGTCGATTTGCAACCGAAAATTTTCTGTAGAATTTGTGTTACGAATCAATAAAACTCTTAGAATATGTACTGGTACATGGTCTCGTTGTCATAACGAAGTCGTTCATAATTCAGCAAAATCATACTTGGGATGGTTCTTAGTTAGCGTAGATTTTTTACGATGTTACTTCTCCCTTTTCTCCTTAGTTTCAGTTATGTCAATATGTCAAACACTCGGAGTGTGTTTAACCACATTTCCAACACATCGAAGTTCGTCAATACTCCGCTGCGCGTTGTCTTCAACTCTCTTCTCGCTGTTGGAAAATGTTGTAAACACGGCCTGTCGTGTTTGATCTAATGTATGTCACTAGTAAACGCATTTTTTTTTTTAGATTATACCCGTTGGTGTTTCTGTAATAAGAGGAGGCTAGGAGCATTGTTTTTCCTCCTAGTAAGGATGTTTGTCCATCACAGATGATCCTCCCTGACGCTAAAAGTTACCGCGGAAATCTATTTATACTATCGATGCAGAGGTTTCGTTTCCATTTCTCTACATATCTCTTGCAAATTGCAAAGGAACAAAAGTTTTTACACCCAAAGTTAATATGGCGCTGGAAGCTTTTAAATGTCGCTGAGAAGACTGAATGGTGCGAGGGCGAGCAGATACTCAGTACATTGGATCTTTTATTTTCTCCCTGGGCCCTTTCCTGCTATAGCCCGGGTTTGCGTTGGGCAAGGCGAGTTCCTCTCATCATTCCTGTCTCCATCCAGGTGTAAAAAAAGTATTTTGGCCTGTCCCTGGAAGAGGTTGACGTTCCCATTAGAGTTATCAGTTGTCAAACGCGAAAAGGTGTAAATCCTTTTGACGCGAGAGTCACTGTTAACCGAGCCAGGAATTGACACCGACAAAGCGTCGCAAACTTTCAAGGAACAATTTACAAACGCGGAATTTCTTCAGTGTTAGCGCAGGCTTGAGGGTGTTTCAGACAAGCTTCCTGAACGTACCTGCGGATGGTTCTCTGCACATTCGGACACGAGGCAAAAATAACAAAGTTTTACAAGGAAAAACGTTGGCTCTCCCATACCCCCCCCCCCCCCCCCCCCCCCCCCCCCCCCCCCCCCTCCCACCCCCCCTCCCATCTTCTTTCTCCTATCACTACTTTATAAAATATATTATATTAATTACACTCTTA
>Ga0126339_10001784_pt1 | contig 15009 bp, 9 predicted proteins | sample OrbTmetagenome_2_FD_92532 | JGI IMG/M metagenome (GOLD analysis project Ga0126339, IMG submission 92532) | Coral microbial communities from Petempiche,Puerto Morelos, Mexico - Orbicella T R C metagenome | ecosystem: Host-associated > Invertebrates > Cnidaria > Coral | place: Petempiche,Puerto... | reverse complement strand
GGACGGTATTTTATAACAAATGCAAAATTATACTTCTAATTATCGACAAAGTTAAAGGGGCTATCTAAACCTACATTTCAGTTCCACACTAAACAGGTGGACTTGTTTATGGAAAACTGATCACTTAAACAAAAGGTTAAACTGCTCCGAGCTGCTAGCCAGACCAACATGACAGTGATATCGAGTCGCCAAATGATCGCTGCCTAATTAACGTCGATTTTTGCAGCGAGTACAAAATATTTGCTTTCTGCCGTGAAGGTTTCTGTCATAAACGAAAGGCAAAAGTACAAAGAAATCAATATTTTTGCGAAATTTTGAATAATTTGTGTTTAAAGGTCTTTGTTAATTAACGATAATCGTTTCTGTTTTTTTCGTCTTGCGGTAAAACTTATGCAAATTTTAAGATTAATCAGTCAGCGTAGAATTCTTTTGAGTCGCTTACGTTTGTACTTTCATGGCGGTTGATTTCATTTCCTGTCTGAGTAAACACAATTCAGATGAACAATACTCACACCATTGCAGTTTTTCCTTTATTAAAACAATCAGCATGGTATTATGTGATGTTAGTTAAATCTTCGTCTGCTTTCTGAGATCGCATAGTTCTGTGAATCGGTCCCCTCGGATTTAGATTACGGAAAGCCACCCATTTTTTCTCGTTGTCCTTCAAGTCGCCTTTGACGAACCTAGAAAAGAGATGGGTTGCTCGTGTTCTACCACAGATGATGTTCCACTAACTTTATCATCGCTTGATCTTCGAATTCACAGTCCTCCTAACAACGCCTCGGGCAAGTGTATGTCAGGTCACTCTTATGATGCGTGCCTGGGCGAGACATTATTGCTAGTAAATGTTCTTGTCACCTACACGTCTCATAGAGACCACGGCAACGATGTAGTAGACTTTAAAATTCTATCTAGTGGTGTTACTTTAGGCAGCAGTCTAATGCCACACAATGACGGAGCAAAATTTTGCGAATCAACTGAGTTGCACGAAACGTTGGCTAGTTAATCAACTCTTTGAAAACAGAATTGTAGCCTTGCGTAGTTTATGGAGGTTTTCCCAACGTGAGCAAAGTACGCGTCGCTTCTTTCCTCGTCAAGCACGCAAAACCCGCGGTCAGATTGATCTCACGTCACAGATCAGCAGGGGTGGATCCAGGTTTTTACACGAGTGATTTGCACCAACTTAACTAGGGAGGTTTGGGGGCATGGTCCCCCAAGAAAAATTGAAATTTAGTTGCCTCAGAATGCAATTTTCCTGCATTCTGAGAGATTTGAAACATTTGAGTGATTTCTGGAAATCTCTTAAACTACTCTGGGTCCACCCCCTGGATCAGTGCCATTTTTTCCCGTAATCTACCCTTAGTGGTGTTGTCGTTGTTCCGAATAAAAAGTTACGCCATAAGACTGTCCTAATTAAGAAAATTGCCGCCCACCTCCTTATTCCATGAAACCCATCACTGAAATGGCAATCTTACAAAGACTTTGGAGTGTGCACTAGTCTACGGGACAAATGAGGTCGTCTCTGTAGATCCTTGTTACCCTCTACGAGGGGTGTGGGCCTTGAAATTAAAGCGCAGACTTCTACTAGAGTAGCTTTCAAGCCATTCAAATCATCATTTCTGTTAAGAGGCTCAACGTTATCCAGATCTGTCAGTCATTATTCCACTTACGAAATCACACCCGAGTCTCTCTGACCCAGTTTTTACAAAACATGAGTCTTATAGCAATTCTGAACTCGGGGATTTTAAAGCAGTAAATGGCGGGATTAGCAAGGGAATTACTGTAATGAAGTAACTTTCCAAAGAGAACAAGATCTACCGGCATCCTGAACAAAAACGACTTTGTAAAGTTAACAAGAATGTTCATGACGTGAAATGGAGTCCATGTTAAAACAAACACTACCGTCACTATGAATAACGCAGCGGCTAGTCGTTTCTCCTGTTTCGACGCAACCATCTCCATTTTACTTTTGTTCCAAAAGTGAACACGCAGACCAAAGACAACGTAGGCGGCGCAGATGACAAGAACAGATAACACCGAGATGACAGTCAGGTAATAAATGAAAGTTGCTTCAGGCAGTAAGTAAAGAAGGCTTCGAGTGCTTAAAATGTACACAATGGACGCGGTGGCGGAAATAGCCCACATCGCGATAATGGTGACAAAATAAACTCTTTTACCTCTCCAGTGGTATTGGATTGGGTAGAGTACGCCATAAAGCCTTTCTAGGGCGATAGAAGCCATGGTAAACACTGACGTTAGACCAGTGAAGACGTCTACCACTGTGTAGACTTGTTGAAAAGTCACGATATTTCTTTCTGGAAAATAACTGAAGGCGTAGACAAAGTATATATACATTGGCAAAGCCAAAGCTCCCACCATCAAGTCAGCCACTGCTAGATTTATTATGAAATAACCGCCGAATTTGCGTGGAAGTTTCTTTTTTGAGAACACTGCGATTGTTAGGGAGTTGCCTATGACGGTAGCCGCTGCTACGATCCCGTATATCGCACACCACGTAATGACCCAGAGATGGTTAATCGCTTGAGAGGTCCCGGATGTTGAATTGTTCATTTTAGCTATTCAGCACTGAAGCCGTGGAAAACTGCTGAAAATAAATAGGAAATATACAAATGATGTGTTAAAAAGAGTCATACGTTGCTTTCTGCAGTGCGTCGCAGTTTTAAAGGGAACATTGGATTCTTAACGCAGGATAAGAACAGCAAATGGCTCGCCACCTTACACGGGAACAGCTTAGCAAATAAAGAGATAGAAATTTGGATTGGAAGAACCTAACGAAAGAACGGTAAGGCCAAATATTCTCCTACCTCAGTTTTTCAAGCAAGGCACATAAATAATACATAATTGAATACCACGAGTTTTAGTTGAGAATATCTCACAGCATCTAGCTATGGTGGAATTGCAGTAAATCAACATACTGGTGCAAAAACAATTACAGTCTATAGAGCACACAGTGCTCACTGTGGGTGTCGAATTTGTGGTGAGCTAGCTTCTAAGGTTACCTTATGATCGCTTCACCCGAACGGTTAACAAAAAGAAAAAAAAAATGCGGCATATTCTACAGGTCAAGTTTACACCTTGGTAATGTCTATATTTGGAAATACACTATTTTTTTTTTCTAAGAATATATTTTATGAGTATCGAGCCTGAAATTTGCAAAATCTTTAGAATACGTTAATTAAGAATAACCTCGAGACTAAGATTTTAAACAGAACATAACATTGTGTGTTGAAAATATGTAAATACCACACAATTTTGTGTTTAGCCAAACCGTATAAAATTATTCCTTTCTCTAAACGGCATAACAGCCAAAAACAACCGAAATAGCACTTGCCGCATGTTGTATCGTGTGAATGCCCAGGTTAATAAGATTCAAAAAGAAATCACCATTGAATTATGTGATCAAATTTCAATTTTATCCATAAATTTTATCCGTTAATCCCCAAAGGGTTGACTTTCAGTGAAGTAACTGATCATCGAAGTACTTGTCTTGCTTGATGGACAGTCTTTGCCATTGATAATGATTTCAAAAAGGAATTAATTAACGTACTGAGGGCACGTTTTGAGGCCCTGTTGTTGTTGTTGTTGTTGCTGTTTTTTTTATTTTTTTATTTCAGACATGAGAAAAATTTGGACTAGAATGTACTTCGCGTGCATTACATCAGTTTGTGTAAGCGTTTGCATGTACTTCTCGCTGCATGTTGCTAAATCCTATCTCGGTACGCAGGAGAAAGATCTGTGTTTCAACCTGTGAGCGCTAGCGTCTACCTTACATTCAGAGCAAAAGGTGAAGCCAATGCTGAACAAAAGCATTTATTTCGGATATTTCAAGCGAGAGAAATAAACACCAGTCTTTTGAATGTACAGGGTCAGCACTTTAGTCGAAGCCTTCCTGAACAGAACCCTCCCTTCCTATTCCTGATATGAACGTCTGTTTTTTTCCTCTCCTTCCCCAGCTTTCGGTGATGCTGTCTCATTCATTCCGTGGTAAACATTTACCAAATTATAGCTGGATTCTTGTCCCCATCTTTGCTTGCTTGTAGATTTTCAGTTTCTATATTTAGTTTGTCGTTAGACCAAGGTAAAACAGTGTGCATGTTGCCATTACCAAAGTCGATTGACTCGACTTGACTTATTCTATTGTTCATTATGTAGGCAGATATCGTCAATTATATCGCTTGCTGGAGTAACGGAGGAATGGTTTGATTTGAACTAGCAATCAAAACAAACTGAAATTCTCTCGGACAAATATCTGTGAAAATTTTTGATTGTGGCTCGGTATCTCCATTTTTGCTCATGTATGTCAACAAAAGCTAATGGAATTAAGAAAGACTAATAGTTTTATGGCTTATGATTGACACGTTCAACACAACTCTGTTTACCCTGTCGATCTTTTTCTTGTTTTTACCCGGGACTAATATTGTTCCTGGTACCGCTTGAAATTATTTTGTGAATGGAATTTGTCCTGGCCGGCAAACCATTTGCGTTAGCTGGGCGATGGTGATAACAAAAACAATTTTAGCGCTGATCGGCCCTCTATCTTTTTCCACTAAGTAAATTACATCACACTCATTAGTCACCAACAAGGAATGTTGAGGCCCCACAGGTTAGGAATATGCATTTAAGATTAAATTAACTCAAAAGAAAATCTTGTGATTGAACATGTGTTTCAAACTTAACAATACACTGTTTGAAACTGTGCATGTTAGTGTCAGAGAGTACATTTTTTTTTTCACGACACCTCAGGGTTGCTTAAATGATTCCGTGCATACAGCAGTCTACCGCACTAGAATACGTACCACGAAATTTAATCTTTTTTGTCAGAATTACCTTGTTCATTCCTTCGCCGTAGATCAACGGAGATCCAGATGGTAGTAAACCATCTATGGTTTAGGTTCAGTGTGATTTCTTACACGCCTCAAGACTAGGCATAGAGTATTAGACACGAAAGGTAAGGTGTGGGTTGTAAAAAAGCATAGCAGCTCTCCCGGGGAATAAATCTTCAGGAAAGACACGACTACTCCCCTATATACGTAAATGAATTATGACATACACAACCATGCGGATTTAACTCTATACAGCTGTACAGCACATCACAACAAGTGACTGAGTTTTAGAGTACTTACCTACATATACCCAAAGACTAGTTGATTCTTGGATAGGAACTGCTTACATTCCTCCACGAAATGTTTCGTTCTTCTTCTCTGTCTTGGTTCTTCCGTCAGTTGAGTAAACAGATAAATCAGACAAGAACGAGCGAGTTTATATGTTGGCTTAAGTCATCACTCAGTGTGCTCAATGTATACAATAATGTACAACTCAGCATGTGATCGGGAGATATTAGTCAGATAAATGACACAAATAAAAACACTATTATCCCTTCAGCGCTCAGTTACCTAGCTGTCAACGTCGAGACTATTTTGACACCAATGGAACGGCTGACAACGCCTATTGAATCCAGTTAAAAAGTGATATTGGGCGTCCCGCTGTCGATGTGCATGGCTAACCTTTGAGCTTGTACAAGACCTACAAGATGATGTAACTTCGAGTGTACTTCTTGTGTTCAGTTTTGACGAACAACTGACGAAGAGCAGTTACAGTTCGATTTTTGATGCTGGCAATTCGTTGATTGAAGTCACAGAACTGGCAAATGATTTTGCACTGCTAATGTTCGTATTGCTGAATTTGTGTTCACAAGTTCATTATGATATGTATAAAAGTGCCGCCCATTAGCTTATTAATTAGCATAGATAGACTAAACATAAGCTTTCAGATCAGCAGAAGACTATAGTCTTTGCATCTTTATAATTTTAGCCTGGGTTCAAGCCATAGGCGTTCTTTACTTAGCATATCATTTTGTCTCATTTTTTCTTGCGTATAATAAGGAATTTATTTTTTTCATTTTCAATATGTCAAATAAAATTTTCGAGATTTTGTAAGCGATTTTTAGGACCGTCATTCTACTGTCACAGTCTAATAACACGTTTGTTACACATCTGAAAACAATCAGTTTATACACTGACGCCTTGACGGTGCGTATTTTTCATTAACGAATTGCTTACATAACTCCAATTAGTTAAAGGAAAATTAATTTAAAAACGGAAGTCTTTTTTTCTTTTTTGAGGTTATTACCTGGTAATAACACAGTTGCTTATGGATGTCTTTGTTTTGGTGGCAAACTTCATGCATTGTTTTACGTAAAAGTAAAATGATCAAGTAAGACAAAGGAGGCCTGTGTTCAGGTCTCCGTTGTATTGTCCTTTGTCGTTTCAACTGTCGCATAATTTTTTTGCCCCAGATTGAAATGCGGTGGTGGGTGAAATAATAGGGCTTAGCAAGGAAATATCGTTTATTATTTGCTCAATCATTACCTGCATGTGTTGTTTATTCTAAAGCAGAGATGCAAAACTTTCCTTGTTATCAGGTTATTGGCTGTAAACAGCGGATATTTATTGGTTGATCCTTTGTTTTCAGTCTGACAATTGTAGTGTTAGCGCTGTTGTTTAAAAAGCTCAACTTGTGCCTGGTACCCCATGGAACAAAATTAAATTTCTCTGCGCGTCAGCTTTACTTTGCTAAAAGGCATACTGCTTATTTGCAAAGTGATGCATGAGCTAAGAATCGCGTTCTGCCCGTTAAAATTGAGTTCCCTAGCTCTCTCAGCGCACGTCCATGGAAATAAAGTGCAACTTATATGCCTAGTAACACCACAAGCCACATAAGCATAAGTTCTTCCTTTATTATTAGACATTCAGTTGCCGTTTTCTTTGTCCTGATTGTGCACGTACCTGTTCTGGTCAGTTGAGTACGGGAGAGGATTTTAAGATTCTCCTCACAACTAAAGTCATTTCACACCATACAGCAGGTTTATTGCTTGTGCTGAGCGGATTTTTAACCTTGACCATCCTTGTTTCTTTATGGTTTATTGTTATCTCTTTGGTGTTTGCTCATCTCAATAAACTACTATTTTCAGGTTCCATCAATTCAAAGGTAACTCTGTATACAGCCAAAATAACTGAGCTCCTTTGATGTGGACACTGATAGCGCGTCTATATAAGTTTTGTAGAACACCCGTCAATACACTACTTGTCGCAGACTTATCAAGTGTACCATTTAAGTAGCACTTACTTAAACAGAACTTAAAAACTGGACAGTTATCCTCCTGTAAGCGGGAAGTAATTTTCCCTTTTAATCTTTTAGTTTTATTTCTAAAGAGCCGGGTAATTTCGATGTTGCCGTTCTTATCCTGTGATCCAGGGCATACTTCACTTCTGTGCTTCACCTAGCACGAATCTGTACACGGCTCCTTTTAAAGAGAGTAAGGTAATAGCAAAGATTGATAAAGTAATTAATTCCGCACCCCGGTTTACACCCAAAGCCTCTTAACCCCAGCTGCATGACTAAAATCCGATTTCTGTATCATGAAGTGATGAAGTGTAATAACTCTCTCCTGGATGGGATACTGGTCCATCGCAACGTTAATCCTGGGATTAAATCTGCCGATACGTGTACCAGTTACAGTGGAGAGAAAACTGCTGAAAGTGTCAGTCTTGCCTAAGAACACAACGCAATGGCCGTAAAACCAGACCGCTCTATCCGGTGTCTAGCTGCGCACTAAGCGTTAGGCCACCGCCCCTCCTTTGACTAAGTACAGTAATTTATGCAGGTAGTTACACAACGTAAGGAAGATTGAGACGGATTGCAAATAACAATTGTTTAATATGATCTTTGTAGGAGAGATAATACCACAAAACGTGTGGAAACATATGTACAGTTAAGGGAAATGTCGCTTCCCAAGACACATTAGTCTCTTGCACTTCCTTATAGCCAAAAATAATTATGAACTTACACTTTCATCTAAATGAATATATTTTACACCTTTCTAATCATCCAATAGTTTGGAAGCAATTAAACTTTTGTTTCTCTACTTTTTTTCTTTCTTGCGATCAAGTTCTTCAGAGCTCTCCGAAATTCAGAAATTTTATAGCAGTAAATCACTGGATTAACAATCGAGTTGCCGTAATGTAAGAACTTTGCCAACAAGATGACTTCATAAGGAATGCCGTCAAGCAATGACGTCTTGAAGTTCACCAAGATGTTCATAATATGAAACGGAGTCCAGGTCGTCAAGAAAACAGCAGTTATGATAGCAATGGCCACGGCTAAATTGCGTTCTTTTTCTCCAGCAGCCCGGTGTTGATTTCTGCTCCAGATTTTGATTTTCAGCCACAACGCGACGTAACTCGCGATCATCACCATGAGAGAAGTGAAAGACAGAAGAGCCAAGGCAAACGCAAATATCTTGGGATGGAGAATTTCGAATGAATCTAAAAGCCTAGTCCCCGTCAGAGCACCGGCAAGAATCCACACCTTAGCCAAAACAACGAAGTAAGTTCCTCTGGAAAGTCTGCGATATCGCAAAGGGCAAAAAATAGCATATACTCTCTCTAGAGAAATAACAGTTAGTGTGAACACAGACGCCATCCCGGAGAAGACATCAAAAGCAATGTGAACTGTCTGAAAAGGTTTAACTTTGGTTCCTGAAGAACCTGTATAAGGTGATATATAAATCAAATGAATATACATCGGTAAGGCAATAGCCCCGACCATCAGGTCCGCTACCGCCAGATTTACAAGGAAATAATTTCCAAATTTCCTCAAAAGAGGAGATTTAGTGAAGGCTAATATTGCTGCCACATTATTGAAGACGATGGCTACTGTGACGATTGCGTATGCTACACACCACATGATAACTTTGTCGTCTGTTTGGTTTGACGTGGAATTGCCAGGTCCTGACGTGTTGTTGACCATTGTCCAGGATTGCAATCTACTCTTTTATCCTGGAATAAAACATGAAAAATCCAATGCTAAGTAAACTTTCTCTCCTAAAAAAAGCTCTAGGGAATAGCTAAGAAAACTAATCTATTGCATGTGGCGACTGATCCACGACGCGTTGGTCGGATCGGAGCAATTACCTTTTCCTTAACAAGAGAAGATGAATCAGTTCACAAGACAGGGTTGTATATAAACTTCTCTTCTCCAAGCGCCAGACACCATTTACACTATGACAATCAATAGCCAGAATGTACGAGAATAATTCTCATCAGCTTTCAAAGATTGCGACTGACGACACCGCAATCTTAAAAGTTAGAACCACCGTATGTACGTTCATAACTCTTCCTTGATACTACTTTATAATAAGAATATCATTTTTCCGTCCCAGGCTGATTATTCTTATTTTTCTGCCGATTTTGGCTGAAAGTATTATTGTGAATGTTCTTAGCGTATGACATTTCGGTTCGACTTTGGTAACTTTGAAGTAATTTTGGAGCCGGACTGCCGGAAACAAAGCCTAATTTGATACACATGACTTCTTGCAGAAATGTTATTAGCATCGAGCAAAGGGCTAAAGGGTTTTACCGTTACTGAATTTTATATGGTTTAGTTAAAAACATATAATTATAATGTACTTACAAATTTTCAACACGAAAAATTGTATTCTTTACAAAATCTCAGCCTCTGGTTTATTCTTGAAAAAATCTTAAAAATTTCGCAAATTTCAGTCTCAATATTCTTATAAAATATATATAATGAGTGCAGATCTTAAGGAAATGGTCGAAATGGCCGCTGCAGTTCCACAGAATAAAATAACAATAAGGATATTGTTCACTTACATCTGATGAATATGTGGCCAAGCTTTGGGTAGTTAGGTCGTCTAGATGTTATGATGTATTTCTATTTCTGGTTTATTGATAAAAATGCCACTTAATTCGAAAAAAAAAAATTATAAAGAAAGCATGATACACGGTGATTAATGTATTTTACATTTGATTAAAGTCTTCCGTTTCCGTAAGCTCTTCATGAATTTATATATTTCGCATTTGAAACAGTCCTGTCAAGCTGCTGGATTTTTTTTTTTTTTTTGTTAGAATTCGAAGTTTCTTTTGTCTATCGAAGCAAGGAACAATAACTTCTACTTGAAGTATTTTTGACCAATAGCCGGGGTTTCTAAAACCGCCTTTCCAGCGCAGAATAACTTGCCCAGGATGGCGCCTTTAACGCCAATTAACCTCATCTCCTGTTGCGGAAATTTGAAATGGTGACAAAATTTGTCGTGAAATGCTCTGAGTTGAAGGCAAACGTGGTTTTATTCAGACTGTCTAGGGTTTTGTTTTATTAAAATGAATTTAAGTCTGGGCTGTTGCGACCGATGGTTTTTTTGTTTTGTTTTGTTTCGTTTGCGTTAAATGGATATCTAACGTTGGAAGCCAAGTGAAAAAGTTAGCTGTTTCTCTGTGATTAGCTGGTCATTACATTGCGGTGGATACGCAAAAGGAGAGGAAAACATTAAATCAAAAGAAGAGCGAATCCCGACTTGGTTTTTGCTTTGTTTCTGAATGTAGTCGAAGCTTCATAACGACCACCTCGGGACCTTGAGCTAATCGTTCATCTGAAACAACAGAAGCAGCGGGGTCTCTTCCTATCTCAGTCTCGGTCGGCGCAACACTCGATCATCATCTTAACGTTAAACGACTCTTCAATCAACGCTGTGAAGCAATTTTGTGCCACGGTGAACGTGATCAAGTGGCAATTACTAATCAGAATCAGGATCCGCTTTCAGTGATCGCTTGCGAGAGTCTAAAACAAAGGAAAACCCTAACCCCAAAGCAGTTGTGGTCGCTTACGAGAGCTTGTTTTTGTTTTGCATGTTTTGTTTCGATTTGTTTTAATACAGAGTTCGAGTGACAATTCCAACGGTGTTTCACTAGAGTTATGATGAAATAATGGTGGTAACTAGGGCCGGACGTCGCTCACGGAATTAGTCGCAAGGACAACTGTACACGTATATAACCATACATACTTTGCTTGTGTTTTCTTTGATTATTTGGCGTTAACGCTCTGATATGCGTTTCTCGCTTGCTCTAGTTTCCGCTTGCTTATTATTTATCTGCTTGTTTCTCAATGTGAGGTATTCGGATTAATCTGGAAGTAACGGGCAGCAGACAATGAATGCTCAAGCCACAGAATATCCAGACCAACTTCTAGAAAAGTCATTAATTTGCATTTGAAAAGATTTCTTTCCAGTAGTCGTTATAGTTCAGTCATAAAATACGAATATCTTCATTTGTTTTCTTTTTGCTTTTTATAAAATAGATAATGCCACTCATACATAGAATTTTATTTGTATTTCTTTTACTGTGTCTTGACATGTTTCTGTCATCAGCAAATAAGCCAGATATTCCTGAAATACAATTTTCGGAGAAAGCAATTGATTACAAGATCAATTGCGCTCGCCGCGATAAACATTTGCCTCCAGCTCTACCGATCAGGCCTTTATGTTTTGAACCATTTTGATATTTTTCTAACCAATGCACAGTGTTAAGGTCGCATGCAATAAATGTATAATGAGAGTTTAATTTTTATCGGCTAATAATAAGAGTTCAGTCGAGTTCCGTGATAGTTTGGCTTCATTATAACAAACGTCGCGTCCTTATGACGCAAACGCTTCAAAGGTTCATCGTTTCAGTTTTTCGGCCTTAATCGATTTTTAACACAAAAAAAAGATATATGCAAATTTTACCGTGGATTAATTCGTAAATCGCAAACTAGTTGTTACGAACAGCATAAACAATGCATGATTTATGAGGTGGAGCAAATTATGTGATTTTGGTTTACTGGATGCCACCGTTTATTGGTAAAATCATGAAAAATGTCTAGCAATTTAAAAAAAAGTGCCAAAAAAAAAAATAAATCTTGCAGTTAACGTTAGAAATAAAACCCTTTCGATACTAATATCAGGTTATACTGTTTGCTATCGCAACAATAAAGTCCCCAGCTGTGAAGCTTAACCAGCGTCATTTTGGAGTTGTCATTCGTCTTGTTTTAATTTGAGCCTGAAAACGCTGAGATAAGCATACAAATGGTTACAGTCAAGTACAGAATCAAAAAGCAAAGACGAAATGATCTTGAATTTGATAGCTGAAACTCGGTAATAAGCTTATCTTCGACAATATAACTTTTAAATATGCACCTCTATTGGCTAAATTTATGCTCTAATTTTGAAACTAGCAGTAGCAAAGTCTCCTTGGGAGTAGCTGACTAAATTCAAAACAGGAGACGAAAAACAAATTTGTGTGAAATATAGATTAGCGGTATTCACAAGAACAAATGAGTGTTATTTTGAGACGCTTTCAAACATTTTGCATAAACAACAATTGTTTGAACAATATTTTGAGTTCGTCGCATTTCACCGAACCGGAACCTACAGCGATAAGCTTCCATTCGTATTTTTTGTCCCCCAGACTGTACACACATGTTCGTTTAGCTCATTGTTTTTCGGTTTTGTTTTTCGTCCTCGATTTTCTCACCAGCCGTGCCAACACTAAGATAGTAACTGAACAATATATTGCTTTCTTTCTTTTTTTTTTTTTTTCGAACTTGATTCAGTGTCTACGCCACTACGAAGGAGTGTAAATGAGAAAAACAAACACAAACCGTATTAGCATGGAATCGTGCGAACTTCCCTCCTCAAGTCGAATACTTCGATTCAGCATTGAGAGGTGACCTAGAAGAAAACGGCAGCATTCAATCCTTCAACCAAAGTTAGCACAAACATTACTGCAACAGCTACAGCCTAGTCTACCGTGCTGTGTTAGTTGACTCAAGCGGTAACGTTGATCGAACTAACAAAACCGCGGCAACCGTATTCTTTAAATATTTCTTTATTAACGCTAACAGCGGGGGATTGTGGGTACAAAAAAAAAATGGGGAATTTTTTATGGTCATGAACGTTTGGCGTTTTCTTTGACCCTTTATAACGTATGTATCATTTTTTTTTGGTATACCTTGGTTACAGATAAAACTTGAACTTGGCAAATGAAAATTATTGGCGACGGGTGGTTGATGTTTTTGATCGCAGCATCTCTGTTGTCTAAGCGCCTTCAGGTGTTCTTTTCAGCTCAGCGGTACGCTTCCATTAGCACAACCTAAAAACCTATTGTATGGTCGCTTTGAATCAGGACAAGCACACACACACACACACACAAAACCTTCTCGTAAATGCGCTATTTGAAAGAAGTGTAGAGTGCGTAAGCTCTTCAAATTTCGGCTAAAAGCAATCTTTTCTCCGCAATTAGATTTGCAGGTGTTGCGTTGGTATAAGTAGCAAGACATCTATTCCGGCGTCAAATCGACAAAATTCTCGTATCAGGAGTAGGTATTGTGATAAACTAATAAATTTACTATCACTCTGTTTACTTAAACGATGGCAAAATTTCCGCGATGGCGATGAATAATTTTCGTTTCTGTCCAACCGGCTAAGTCTCATCTCCCGCAGCCGGTCAAAACATTGTTGATCTATTTGTGATGCATTAGATCACAAAGCATCGGGGGCGCGAAATATATATTTTGGACATCAATCTTTATTAATGTGTCCTTAGGTTATCAGACAAACAAGAGACATCTAAGATGAAAAATTGCGACAATTAGTAGATCAGTCAGTCAGAGGTGATAAATTGTCTGTCTTTTTTTAGAGACCAATCAGGTTTGTAGAAAACAATCAGCCGACCAATCTGCATGATTTTTAAACTAATTGTCAACCATAACTTTAATCCAATTGTTTGTCATTGAAATTTACGTCGAACAATTTTAATTTGACTTTACGTACACAACCTAACTCAATCTCTTTCTTACATAATCGGTAAGGGGCAAAAGAAAAAGAATAAATAAAATATGATAAAGTAAAATAAATCGGTTACAACAACTTGTTACAATAGGTAAATCGCTACGGGTTTCGAATGAGATTCATTTATTTATTCTCTGTCACTGAGCGTTTGTTTGCATCACCGATCCAGTTGGTGACGTTTGTGAAACTCATTTATCGATCGTTATCTCACTTAACATGCATGTGCAATTCCAAACTATCGTAAAATTATATCGTTCTGGCTATCATCGGCGATCTACATTCCCAGCGATTTAATTAGTATCTGTGTCCCGAGGGTTAGAGTGGAAAGTGATTCAAGTCTGTACAACGTAGATAGTACGCACTGTGCTGTACTATTTAATAAGCTCAAAGAGAAAGGTCCCCCTAAAGCTTCTTAACTTTCGGGTTGTCCAAGTTATTACCTTTTGTTATTTTTGTTGTGGTGTTGATGGTGGTGGTGGTGGTGATAGTGGTTGTTGTTTTGCTTTTTAAAGGATCGACAATGGCTATTTTGGTTATTGTCCATGCATACAGCGTTTTTTTTTTTTCTTTTTTTGTTAAACAATATCCTTCGGAAATTTCTGGAAGGCCATTCCTTGGACAAAATCCCTCCCTTGCAAAGCAGCTCGCACAATGTGGTATAACTGCGAGAATTTCGGTCAGATTTTACGAACAATTTTGTTAGTATTTCCGACACAACTTTTATTGTGCACTTATATTAAAATCCCATGTTAGACGTCAATTAAACGGTTATTGAATGTTTACAAAATATCAAAATTATACGACCTGCTTCAATGATCAGTTTGTCTTGTTTGCCACAATGCAATGACTGTCACCTTTTCAATTTTGATGGAAGACTCGAGCGGTTCAGTTTGTCGAAACTAACTGGATGTCAGTTATTACGTCTACAACCGGTATGCAGTCAGACATGGACACAGAATTTCTTCAACAAATAAAATAAATCGTATTGAAATTTTCAAGCAGTTCATGCACTGAACCTTCTCATCGTTTGATCCAAACCGATCAGCGTGTCGTTTTTGTCGAGTTTGTCCTATCTTTGATAAAATGAATGAACAGAACGATAGAAGGAAAACCCTTTTTAAGGTTACCGTATACCTTCAGGGGTGTCTCGCGTCCAAGCGATGCAGCGCCTCCGGTTTAAGCTTTAGATACCTAAGCCCCTATATCAAATTAAAGCTTATAGAGCTGGCTATCAAACCATACCAAAAATTTTGAAATAAAATGAATTGCCAATTTTTTCACGGTCACCAAATGCAAGCGTCCTAATC
>Ga0126339_10001783_pt1 | contig 15009 bp, 9 predicted proteins | sample OrbTmetagenome_2_FD_92532 | JGI IMG/M metagenome (GOLD analysis project Ga0126339, IMG submission 92532) | Coral microbial communities from Petempiche,Puerto Morelos, Mexico - Orbicella T R C metagenome | ecosystem: Host-associated > Invertebrates > Cnidaria > Coral | place: Petempiche,Puerto... | reverse complement strand
GGGGGGGGGGGGGGGGGGGGGGGAAACTCCCACATAAAAAGGATGGAGGCGCTCTTTGTACCTTTCAGGGGTTAAAAACGCACCTTGCAGGGTACCTCGTAGGGTGTTCAACCTCAAAAGGTCCATAGCGGAGGTTTTTAAGGTACCTTTTAGGATTTTCAGCCGAAAAAATATCACAGGAAATTATCTCTTGTTTGAGAATTGGTACCTCTTAAGGGTGAAAAATGTTGCAAGCCATGCCCACAAAACACGATCTTGGTACCTCTTTGGGATTCTTTTCAAAATTTCTGACGCTTACCCGGTCCTTTTTATAGAATGGGTGGGAGTCCCCCCGGGTATCCAGCAAGACAGCTTAGGGGAAGGACAGCTAGAGTTTTGTATGACCAGCTGATTGAGACACCTGTTGAGTGAATTATTTAAATCAGCATTTTGTTGCCATTTTTAGCTTAAACTACATGTAGCATTCTTTTTGGCATTTGCAATGCATAAATAATGATGAGAGGTAGTGTCCACGTTGTAGTTCAATCTTATCCTTGGTTTAAATTTCTTGTCCCTTAATGTTTTAAATATATAAGCTAATGAATGAGTCGCCAGTAATTGGATACCCGTTTTTATGCAAAGAACTCTGGGATCGTCAGGGGGGCAAACACTGCAAGTCGCTAGGAGGAAACGTATAGCAAAAAGTTGTTTCAATGCCCAAAAAACATGGTTTTGGGGAGAGATCAACACTTTTTCACCATTGTTTTGTCGCAAATGGATTTGGGCAATGTCAATACATGGAAAATGTCAGTTTTTGTTTGAATAACTGTGAAATATGTGATAAAATTTACCCATAAACTCCCTTGCTTGCATGAGGTTTATTGTGAAATTTACATTGATGAGAATATTAAAAATTTCAATACAGGCCTGATCTCAAGAGGCTACCCAGAGCAAATGGTAGAAAAGACCCTCTGAAAAGTTAAATATAAAGACAGAATATAAGCTCTAAAACAGAACTTGAGAATTGCTAAAGAAACTTCTACCCTTTGTGTCACACAATTTCCCTCAACCGTCATTACCAAAATGTAAAAATAATCACGGGCAAATGGCACTTTTAAATACAAATACTCAGAGATATATTCAAGGAGCCACCCTTGATCTGTTATATCTGCTTTAAGACGTCCTTATAAAAGCAAAACAAAGGCTTTGAGCAACACAATAGCCACACAGCATGAGTTGCGCAGACTCATTAGTCATTTAATCAATGCCACACAGCACAATGATCGCCACCGGGCTTATTTCCAATATTATTTGCATAACTGAGCTTCCAAATAAGCCAAAAGTAGCCTGTACACAACTTAAAAGGCTTTACTGGGTTATTTCCTCTCGATTTATACATAATTAATTTTGTAATATTTTCAGGTCATTACGCGATGTAAATTTCACAATAAACCTCATGTAAGGAACGGAGTTTATCGGTAGATTTTGCCACATATTTCATAGTTATTCAAACAAAAACTTGCATATTTTACGTACAAACATTGCCCAAATCCATTCTCGATAAAACGATGGCAAAAACTTGATCTCTCTCAAAAATTGTTTTCTGGTACCTCAAAACAACTTTTCGCTATATGTTTTTTCTAGCGACTTGCCATGTTTGCCCCCTAACGATCCCAGAGTTCTTTGCACAAACACAGCTATCCAATTACTGGCAACTCATTCATTATAATACATTATTTACCATACCCAAAAACAAAAGGGAGAAAAAATTTAAACCAAGGATAAAATTGAACCACAACATCCACACTTGTAAACAAGAACAACTTGCCATAGTTATAACAACATAGGACAACAAGGCCACAGGTAGAGTGGTTCAATCATAAGCTTTTTAGTTTCAGGGTGTAAATGGAAACAACTCTAATGTGAAACATGGAACAAATTGATCATGTACCCAAGGAAGATCGGATCATGTGTACTGAAGGCATCCGCAGTCGATCAATACCCTCGATTGACATCTCGATTGACATCTTGATCAACATCTCAATCAATATTATTGGTCAACACCAGACTAACACTTGATCAACATCTGGATCAACACTCAATTGACACGCGATCAACAGTTGATCCATAGTTGGCTGAGTGTAGACCGATTAATATGTATCAATCAACACTCAATGGCGTGTCTGTGAAAATCAGTGAACTCTCCACTGACTGCCAATTGAGATGTCAATTGAGTGTCGACCAAGCATCAGCAGAGATGTTGACAGAGTGTCGATTGAGATGATCATTGAGAGTCAATCGAGGGTATCGATCAACATTCGACAGCGGATACCTTGAGTATACCTTAACTCGGGGAACACTTCAATAATGAGCAGCAGACTGCATCTTCATTTGAGACGAAACAAGTTCAGGTGAACTAATAATGAGTGGCACTTGCATGTACCATTACAAGGACATTCTGATTAGCTTATTAATTCTTTGGTGCAGTCTGTTCACATGTTATGACAAACAAGCTTTATGTTTTTAAGCTCTAACTGGAAATATATCCAGGGAAGTAGCCACTTTTCATCTGCCTATGGGTGAGCCAGTGGACCAGCATGTCAAATTTTAATGCGCTTTTGCTTCATTTTAATCAAATCTTCAACTTAACTCCAGTGACAAACTTGGGCTAAGTTTCTCAAAGGAACCATCATGCCAGAACTATGAAGACCGACCCTGTGTGCCAAACATGGTGCTGACTTCAATATCATAAAAATACTATTTTTCATTGGAAGAAGCATGACCAAGCAAAGAGCTTCTGTGGAGGGGAACCTTGCTTAGTAACAATATGAGAGTTTTTAAAAATTCAGTACCTACCTCTGTGAATATCTCAGCACCATGGGCCTTGGCATCAGGTAAATAATTCATGTTCAGTGTGTTCTTAGCACCCACATTACAGCCTCCACAGCAGTTTCCACAGGCAGTGCACTTAGGTTGTGGTACTCCAACATGATTGGATGGTGTGTCCTCAAATGTTACGTATAGAGGAGGTTTATATGCTATCTTGTCAATATCTTCGATGTCTAAGACATTGAAGCCATCCTTCATTCGATGCAATTTATCCAGTTCGGGGTAATGATCTGGATAGGGTGTGGGTTTAATCATCTCTACAAAGTGCTTTCGGTCAACCTTCTGTAAGTTATCGAGGTCTTGCTTCAGTTCTGTGGGCCATAGTGGGTCATCAAACACCTCTGGATGGGCATCAAGACCCACGTTGGCATTTATGAGGGAGCCTCCTCCGAGACCACACCCCTGGGCAACACTAAGGTCATCAGTGACATAAAACTCATACAAACTGGTTGGTTCACCTGTAAAGTCAAGTGATCAGTTACCAGTTGTCAGTAAGCTTCAGTTATTACACAACTAAGACAATCAGAGGGTCAATAACTAAAATCAAGCAATCAGATGGCTCACTTACTGATTCATTATTTTCTAAGAAAAAGATTGGGTATAGAGTGTCAATTTAAGAAGTCAAATTGATTCCTGTATTCTGTAGTTCCAGAAAATATCCATAACTCCCTCACAGAAGACCCCCCTCCCCCCCACCCCCCAAGAAATTCCAATCCTTTCTGTGAAAGAAGTATGGATATTTTCTGGAACTACACATTGCAATGGCTTACAAATAAAAACCATACATGTAGAATTGAAAGCTTCCCCGAATTTTTATTGATTTGTAGAAAAAGCCCTCAGTTATAATCAGGTTATTTTTATCTACTACTTTTTCTGCATTATTTATTAATTTAATATGTTTTATTATTATATGGCTGTGTCTCACAAGGACTGGGAACTACCAAATTCACGAATTTGATTGGCTGAAATCGATATTGACCGCGGTCTAGATTTTCCCATCTAGACTGGCATCCAGACCGGTTTCATTTTGCGTCGAAAAAGTAGCAAACTAAAATACAAAAATGATCACAATTTTCTTTTATTTTCTTCTTAATCATTTATGGAAGTGCCAAAAAGCCTGATGACAAAAAAAAAAAAAATTAAAAAATACAATAAAATTTCGGCAGGTTTAAGTTAAGCTCATTGCCGTTCGCAAGCAAAATGTCAGCAAACCAGTTACATTAAACGAATTAAAGTTTTCTTCTTTGCCATATAATAACCATCTTATTAACCGAGCTACATTGTAAGTCGGTCTGTATGGGAGAATCTTGACCTCGGTCGTGTGTACAGACCTCACTGCGTTCGGTCTGTACTCACGGCCTCGGTCAAGATTCTCCCATACAGACCTCCAGCTTGGTTAATAAGAGCTAAGTATAATTTCCAGAGGTTAATATAAGAATTGGACTTTCTGATTTATCACAAAGATTGGCTTATGATGCTACTTTACATTCACCATGCTAGGCAGTGAATATAACATTTCTGTGCTTGGTTACTAAGCTCGCCACCTTTGCCATCTTGGTAAGTATTTATTATGGCAGACAGTTGCTGAATGCAATTTTCATTTTATCAAAAGACAGGGTGCTTTTCCATTCAACCAACAATTCCGAGATTTTTGAAACAGGGACAAATGGTACAAAACTTTCCTGGGAAAGGTTCCAGAAAATCCAGAAAATGTTAAATTTCCTAAAACCAAACCATTCATTCAACAGAAAATTCCAGAAATTCCAGAATGAAAATCAAATGGAACAGAAATTGCCAAGAAATTTTTTTCGAAAATTTGGGTATACCTCTCGAGGTTGTCCTCTTTTCAGAAATTATGTAAAATTGCAATTTTCTATTCAGTTCTAGTTCTTCTGGTCGCGATCACAACGATCATCCCAAACAAAGATGACAGTGGCATGTATTTGAAAATCGATTTAATATTTTACTTGCCACTTGATGGTCAATAAATATTAGCTGAAATTTGTCAAGAAAACATTTAATTCCAATAAAAATGAAGCCCCCATGGTGTACCTTTTTCTTTTGCATAGATGGGCTAAGAAATGTACAAAGACTTAACATGTGTGGAACCATTGTACCACTCATTAAACCCTTTGTTTTGTGATGTTTTCGCTGCCATTGCAGTTTGTATACGTTACCTGCGGTCGTGGGCTATAAAATGTCACTGTGTCAATGTATCAGTGCTCTGCACGTATGCTTCGATATTTGCGATTTAATTAACGTCAATTAGTCATTGAAAAATTCCAAGCAAACAAAAGTGTTAGTTGGCACTTTCCACTCTGGTGCAGTGAACTGGAAAATTCTGTTCCATTTGCCCCAGAAGATTTCCAAAAATTCACACCTGAATTTTTGGTCGAATGGAAAGTGCCCTCAGAGTCCAGGGTATTTGAAAGGATGGAGCATTTTCAAAATGACTGTTGTTGCCCTTGGACCAAAAATCTTTTCAAAAACTTGTATTCAAGGCATTTAAGAATTGTAAATGCAGTGATAATTTAGATTGCCAGCATGTCAGATTGATGGATCAAAATTTATCTTTCTTCAAACTTAAGCTACTCATTTTTAGACGATGATGACAATTGTGAATGAAGTCAACAACAATATAACGAAGGTTATTTTACAGTGTTTCGCTTGCTTGTTTTACCACTGGACTCGATGAGTAAAGTGATTCACAATTGATGGACATGTTTAAGCTAGCCTTACTATTAAATCTACAGCTGCATATATACGTGTATGCAAACGAACAATTGTGTCTGTGTTTTAATGTTTTAGTCCATTATTTTGTAGTCCTTGGTATTCACCTCTGAAAATTATACTAAAAACAATTATCCGCCTCAGGCTCAGTGAACATTAGTGAACATTCACCTCGACTTTGTCTTGGTTTGAGATTTTCCTGTTATGACCTCACTCTTGGTTAAAAAGCAGTTAATATATAATTGTTGGTCAAAATGAAATTCAGGTTAAAATTAGATTATTCCTTTGTCCCTTAAGTTTAATAATTGGTTAATTGTTATTCATGGATCATGAATAATTAGGGTTTGAGGACAAAGGAAATTGAGAATTAAACTAGGTTTAAATCATTTTAACCTGAATTTCATTTTGACCTACAATAGAATTATGTTTATATTTCGGCCAGTACAAAATGCAGACTGCAAACTGGGTACAAAATGCAGACTGCAGACCGCAGACTACTAGGTACAAAACGCAGACTGAGAGTATAGACTGTTTTTTCGTCAAAATATGTGATAACATGTCATTTTATAATTTACCAAATGTCACGCAATCACTTTTCCACTGAAATACTGAAAGCAATCTAGATTGTCTCATCTTGACTGGCATCTAGATCGGTAATGTTGTACAGAGAAAAAGTTGCAAACTGAAATGTAAAATCATTGACTATTTTCATCTAACAATATTTATTTATGGAAGTGCAAAACAGCCTGATGAGAAAAAAAAGTAAAGAGGGCGAGCAAGCTTTGGCAGAATTAAATTCAATAAAAAATAATCAGCTCATCATCGTTTGCAAACAAAATGTCAGTTAGTACAAACCAGTTACATTAGAGGGATTAAATTGTTCTTGTTTGCCATATAATGAACATCTTATTAACTGAGTTTAGTCGATCTATATGGCAGAATCTTGACCTCGGTCATATGTACAGACCTCACTGCGTTCGGTCAGTACTCACGACCGAGGTCAAGATTCTCCCATACAGACCTCCTGCTCGGTTAATAAGAGCTAAGTAACACATCCTTTTATAAACAACCAAGTCTTTTCTGCGGTCATCTTCCAAATTGGGGATTAAAATTCTAAGTTTTAAAAAGCTTTCATTGTCTTCAAATAACAACACACATATACAATATTATGGAGATATTATCTATAAGAACAAGAGAATAAGAATCTTGTTGCAAATTAACGAATGTCAAAGTTTTCTACATGTACAGTGTGTCTTAAATACAAATGAAGAACATTCGGGGAATTCTTAAAGCAAAAAGCAAAGCATCATTTTTGTGACTGGTCGTTTGTTTACTTTTCTTGTCGCTGTTTGACAACTAGTTAACTGCACAATCATTAATTAATATGAAACAATCAATGAATATTTTGATCATTGAGCATCATTGTTTCTTGAATATTGCATCTTATTTGGGTTTACTACTGAGCACGCGTGCTATGTCAGAAAATTATGACAGCTTTAGATTCTATTTAAGAACTACTGTAGCATGACCTTGATGAAGAAACGGGCCAAATTTTTGCCAAAGATGACCGCAGAAAAGCAACTGCATGACACTTGGTAAGTTATGAAATGACATGTTACCGTGTATTTGACGAAAAACAGTCTGCATTTTGTACCTTAAGTCAGCAGTCTGTGGTCTGCATTTTGTATTCGGTTTGCAGTCTGCAGTCTGCACTCTGCATTTTGTACTGACTGGTTTATATTTTATACATTTGCAGTTGTGCGATTGACACAATGGTACTTAATTCAATCATGCAGTGAAACTGAAAACATAAACCCAAGTTAGTTTCCCACTATTTAAGAAATAGAAAACATGTACCGTGTTTCTATTGAGTTATAAAAACATGAGTAGAAGTTTGGGAGAACGAGAAATGCTGTGGGAACGCGAGCTGCAGGTGAGTGATTCCACAACTTTTTCGAGTTCTTCCAAACTTTCACGAGTATTTCTATAACTTGACAGAAACACAGAGAACATGTTTTCTATTTCTTTTAAAAACACTGTGACGAAAAAATAAAAACAGCTTGTTTACTTTGATCATCAAAATGTAAATTCTCTTTGCTCCCACCATCGTTATGTCAACAGCTTGTGCTAGTTCTGTGTTTCCATCGAGTTATAGAAACACGATTTTTAACCAATCAGCGCGCGTATTTCCTTGGGGCTGTTTTCTAAAGTAAGATAATCAACTGGGATCTTCCCCTCTTAATTTGTTGAAACTTTTGAATTCCTAATATGTACTTTCGACTGGGATCGGAGAGCCTTAATTTAAAAATAAGTGAATTATGGACCTTTGCTTCCTCCTGTATCAAACTTGCGCCAAATTAAGCAAAATCTTACCATGCTTCCCCGGGGCTGACTGTCTACCGCACAAGGGACATGGTACCTCGAAACTGCTCGAAAGCTTTGTTGTGAGACGCTCTAGGTTTGGAGTTCATTTTTATGGATACAAAAATCCTTGTATCGCTTTAAACACTGTTTAACCACCGTGCGAGGGTAGAATAACGAGTAGAGTAATGGAGGTACATTCTTTCAATAAACAACGGCCGCCATGTTGTTTTGCAGTTAACTACCAAATATGGAGACTGGAATTACCATTGGAACGGACTAAAGGGAACAGGGAGACTGGACTAGAAGGCCAGGAGGTATAAAATTTTAGCTTTTAGGGTTTGGAAAGGGTATGGAACATAAAATTATTATTATCAGTCTTTAGGTGGGGAACATAAACACTTTACTCGGCAGTTAATCATAATGTCAATTCAGTATGTTACCTGTAGATGTTTTTCCACCGGAATGAATTTGAACTTCCTTGAAGGCATGGGTGAACATCTCAGGGAAGTCACCCGGCCGCCACTCCTTCCCTCGCTCCAGCACACACACAGCTTGGCCAGCTCTGGCACAACGGCTAGCGGCAATAGAGCCGCCATAACCCGAACCAACCACAACTACATCATACCGTGGTTTTATAGATGCGTGGTCCAAGGACAACGTGGGGAATGTAGGTTTGAAGCCAGGTTCTGGTCTGTCCTGGGATTGCTAAATATTAAAAGAATTCACCATCAATTCACCTCAGTAGCAGGGACTGCGGAGACTATTTTAAAGTGGCAGGGCTAAAACGTCTGGCCAATACAAACAAACGTTAAGGTCAGTGTTTCGCTACTTTTCTTGCATTTGCGCGCCATCTATAGAGCCCTAGAAAATAAATCCCAGCGATAAAAGTGGTAAGGCTTTCGCCCTACCAGCCCCTCCGCCTCGGTGGTCCCTGTATAGACATTTCAACCTAACAGTGACAGACAGAACAGACAGCCTTCATTTATGCACGATGATAAGTAAAGCTCTGCAGCTTTTATGGTCGTGCCTAATTAACCCTTTGATTGACATCGGCACATATACACGCCCTGAGTGGTAGTACTCTTTGTACCACTTGTGACGTCATCATTTTAAATGCCACCAGATATTCTTGATAAGCAGCTAATAGAGCTAGAATAGATCTACCCGTACAATAGACTGCTTTGCCCATTATACCTATAATTGAACAAGGTCCCATTTCCAGGCTTTGCCCATAGTTAGCACCCACCTTTTTATGGTAGCCAGTAAGAATATGAAACGCAAAAGGTAGCGAGAGTAAAAGGCCAGAGGAAAAGGAAAGCAAAGGAGCAAGTAAAAAAAAAATTCGGAAAGGGCAATGACAAAAAAAAGTCCAAATTTCGGCTTATGCGCGTGCGCCAAATTAAAATATTGTACATTTTGGTACCTAATCTTGGGGAAATCTATCGTTTTGGTTAAAAAATAGCTTTCTCAGCAAAACTAAGGTCCATTTAACGCCATGGCAGCCGAAAAAATGAACAGTTAAAAACGGCATTTTTTGTGAAAATTTGGCAGTCGAAGGGTTAAATCACGTAAAACTACAAGTTCAAGTACTAAAATCCCTTCTGTGTATGTAAAGTCTGAGCTTCTAAAATAAACCGTTGAGGCTAAGTCTCCCTAAAATTCAACTCTTTGTTACATGCCATAGAATTTCGAAAGTAACGGTCCCCCGAATATAACGGCTCCCCGAAAGTAACTTTAATTTTTTTACCTTCCTCTTGAAGTCCAAAAGAAACGGTCCTCCCGAAAGTAATGGCCCAACCGAAAGTAGCGGCCATGTGAAGAAGTCACTAGACGGAGAAACTCTGATCTCAAGCTATTGTTCTATGTAAACCAAAACTCCGTTACTTAGCACTGTGTGACTTGGCGGAGAGTGTCGACCTGATTCCCTCCAGGCATTAGTTTAAAACTTTCTGATTTTAAGAAAATGAAAACGATTCAACTGAACCTCCAATGCGACCGAAAACGTATTCCTGCGGATCAAGAGAATACTGCAATATGGCAAAAATAAGCCAACTCTACACCCTTTCATGTAGAGTAAGATTCAAGTAAAAATAATGAGAGAAATGGTCGATTCTTCAGAGACATGTGGAACATTTCGGTCAGCAAACTTGTACAAAGATCTACAAATGGACAGCCGATTTCAACGCTGCTTTTATTGCCCTTGTGTGAACTGCAGTCCTGAGTCCTTATTCACGCTTTTCTTCATCTGCGCGCTGGTGTAAGTGCCTGATTGTATACCTCACATAACTTGCATCGTACAAGTCACCTCGAAGTTTGTAAACTACACACTTTTTGGTTTACAATGGGCGGTGTTTCCTCTTGTTCTTGAGTTCCTGTTGGGTCTTGTTGCTAACAAAAACAGGTTGAACGACTGCGCAAAGCTAGACAATTAAGATCTTATCGCGGTTCAACCAGCACGAGCAAGCGAGCACTCATCTGTATTTTTGCGAGCAATTCGAATGAAGACCAAATTTTACGAGTACTTTTAAATAGAACGGGTTCATTCGATACCTCTACTGTAATGCATCTGATTTAGATATCACTACTACTGTTTGGCTCGTGATTTTTAAAATCTTGTCGAGGAGAGCGTTAGCCCGGAAAGCGGAAAATATCAGTTTGACGAAGGTTTAAGTTTTAAGGTTCATCGTTCACAAAACGGATTAATATTCATTTAAGCCAGTTATTTTTAAAAACAGTCTTACTTTGGCCGCGGCTTACTAGTAAGATAATCAGTGTGCCCGATGACGTTTCAATTTCCCGTCTCCGAGAGTTAGAAAATAAGCCATGCTTGGCGATCACGCAAGCTGCTGTTCTAAGACCAGAAAAGGAGTTGTAGGTCTTTTAGGATCAGCAGGTTGCCGAATGAAACTTTCAACAAAATGTGGGTTAGAATCCCGAAGGCGATCATTCAGTGGATGAGCAGGGCCGGGTTGTTCAAAGCCCGATTAAGCTAACCAAGGATTAGCAAGAATTTTGATTTCATTTTTGTAGCTTTTCAGCAAGGTGTTCCGTTTATATTTTTTGCCCTTCAGTTTTGAGCATGAGTAATTTCAAACTACACAAAACATAAGCAGAGAAAAACATTTCTGTAGAAGGAAAATTGTTACTCCGGTTAACATTTAATCCTGGATTAGCGTTAACCAGCTTTCGAACAACCCGACCCAGGTGATAAACTGATCTATGCATGAAGAAATACGTCAGTGCATAAGACAAGAGACTATCGAATACATAAAACGTTTCCATTTACTCAAAAACAAAAACTTACTTACACCAGTGATGTGTTTCCACCAAGATTTGATATTGCTGGCCATGTCTTTCGTAAAGGGTTATCATCAACTGTTAGGGTATGCAGTAGCCAGCGCCGCGTAGACGCGCTATCACACAACTGCGCCTAATGCAGTTACTGCAAAAGGCTTAGTGACTGAGTGTGCACTGGCGTCTCAGGTATTTATTAAGCTTGTGAACGTGCCATAACACAACAAGATAATACAATGCCTGCATTCCGACCTAATATCGGCTGTCGGGCCCAGTAAAATTGACCGGGGGGGGGAATCCTTTACATAAAGGACGGGGGTGCTCGTCGCCGAGGGAAATTATGAAAAGAACCACTAAGAGGCACCCAAATCCTCTTTTGTGGGCGTGGCTTGAATTTGTTTCACCCCTAAGAGGTACTAATTCTAGAACAACGAGCTATCTCCTGTCATATTTTTGCGGTTCAATACCCTAAAAGGTAAAGCTCCCACTGTGGAACTTTTGAGGCTGACCACCCTAAGAGGAATCAAAACCGCTTTTTTAACCCCCTAACAGGTACAACGAACACCCCCGTTCTTTTTATATAGGAGTGTTCCCCCCCCCGGTAAAATTGTTCAGAAAACTAATTACCTACAAGCACTTGAAACGGTATAATGGAGTGCTTAGAGGCTAGAGGAAAAAGCGTACGACTTCCCGTGGCTAAGAACACGAAAACAGCTCCTGGCATCAATTTTGTCAAAACACTTAAGAGACGTTTGACTGGATTTCGAGCCCTGTGAAAACATATTTGGGGTATTTGTGCTTCGTATTTTATCAAAAATGGACAAGACTTTAAAATGAAAGAACTGTATCATCTAACAATACAATTCGGAGCCTAGCTACGATTAGCACGGCTACGATGTGTATATTTTTTTCGATTTCGAAGTGCGGGTCGTCAGTCGAGCCCGCCATACTGCAAGTCACGATCGACAATTTGCCGGCCCATTTGGCTAATCTACTAATCTACATACAACGCTTCTTTAAGTACTCTTACCGAACCCTTGATAGTTCATAACGACGAGAGCATATTTTGCTATTAATTATTCAAAAACGCGGAAAAATTCGTCTTTGCGCTTTGTTATTGCAGACCGACCGTATCTAGACAAAGTCAATTAGTGTGTACGAACATAAACATTGATTGCGAGTTTCACAAATTTGCATTTTTCGTACTAGTAATTAAAAATCCTTCGACAAGATCCTGTCAAAAGGTTCAGTATAGTATCAGTTAAATGAATACATTTCTCCTTCACTGTTCTTTTGTTTTAAAAGTCTTTTTCATGTACGCTAATAGCCTGAGTGTTGTGTTTCCGTCACAAACAAGCTCCTTCTCCACCCGCGTCTCCTTTAGCTTCCTTTCAGCGCTACAATCTCCGTCGGTAAAGTCGAATCTAAATAGTTTGTTTTACTTTCCTCATATACTTATCGATGCTTGATTCGTTTTAAGTTGTAACTGAGATATATTTCGTTGCTCAAAGAACAGAACAATTGTGTATGCAGATGAGAAACTCACGCGCCGATTGTCGGCCCTCGTGCGTGTCGTTGTTTATCAGTGAAATCCACAAATACATAGCCTCACTTATGTCAATCGCCGCGTTTACGTTGTAGGACGTACGTGAGGTTGATTATTCGTTTACAAAACTCTCTATTTCGAAAACAAAGAAAACTCGATGGGTGTAATTTGCCGTATAATTATCTCATCCACAATAGTTTCTATTATTTTTGTCTGGGACATCTGGGGCTCGTTTGAATTGAATAGTCAGATGACTCCCAGCTTATTTCAACCATTCTTGTCTTATCTACCTTACAATATTGAGCTTCTCCCTAGAAGCTAAGGAAGAATGTACAGGCCATGAAAATCCTAGGTTTTTATAATAGCGGCGAACCCGGGATCGAAGAACTGCTCGATGTCCGACTTCGCTATTTCTCGCTTCTGGACGAGTGTCATTGGGATATAGGTATTGAATGAAGAGAATTGCTCTCTCCTAAGCATGCTGAGCTGCGAATCCCTCCAAAAACACATCTTCCTTGTATTCTGCAACGATTTTGAATCACACTATTGCATCACAGGCAGACCGGTGTCTGACATTTGCGGACTGCAGACTGCAGACTCCGTACAGTGGAACTCAGACCGTAGATTACGAGACTTTGATTGAGGACCGCTGGCCGCAAATCTTGAAGACCACGGAACTTAATCCGACACAAATCCTTATTACTGCCTGAGGACAGTAATAATGTACCAGACATCCATATTTCGTGAACGCGCCTCTTCCATTATTATGTTCATTTCCTTTTTTGTCGTGTGAAAAAGATGCTACTGTAAGCAAAACGGCTCGTAATCATACCTCAATATGCCTTCCAGTTGGTCGTCTTCGAGTAAACTTGAGAGTTACACTGTCAACACAAACCCAGATCGTCTTTTACGCGACCAAAGAGTCATAGATAGTCAAGATTTGCGACCAGCGGTCCTCAGTCAGCGTCTTGTAATCTACGGTCTGAGGTCTACAGTATGCAGTCTGTAATCTGTAGTCTGCAGTCTGCAGTCTGCAGTCTGCAGTCTGCAGTCTGCAGTCTGCAGTCTGCAGTCTGCAGTCTGCAGTCTGCAGTCTGCAGTCTGCAGTCTGCAGTCTGCAGTCTGCAGTCTGTGGTCTGCGGTCTGCAGTCTACAGTCTGCAGTCTGCAAATGTCAGACACCGCAGGCAGACCACTCTATGTGTTCGTGGTTAATAATTGTTTATATGAAACGAACAGAATCTATGAAGGTTTTGAATAAGGCTCTGAAAATTGCATATTTGAATTACATCTCGGTCTGAATAACCCAATAAAGTTAAATGAAACGTCAATCGACTCATGTGTGGTGTTTTTCGCCTTCCTGGACCCTCTGAAGCGTTTTTTCACGAAATTACTTTTGGCCGCAGACCGGTAAGGCAAGAGAGGGAGACAACTTGTTTCCCTCTCTCGTCTTACCGGTAACCGACCAAAATCAGTTTCGTAAAAAGACCCTTCAGACGGCCCAGGAAGGCGAAAAAACACCGCAGATGAGTCGATTAAGGTTTCATTTAACTTTAGTGGGATATTCAGACCGAGATGTAAATTAGATATACAATTTTCAGAGCATTATTCATAACCCTCATAGATTCTCTTCGTCTCTGTAAACAATTATTAACCTCGAACACATAGGGTGGTCTGCCTGTGATTGCATGTTCGCATACATTCTTCTTAGAAGCACCTTCGATGACGCTATTGCTCGTCATGGCCACGGAAGGGGCTAATTTTACAGGCAAAAATTCATAGGAAATTTACGAAAATAGCTACAACGATAATATTTTCGCAGGGGTGATCAGAAAAATAAGGAGATTTAAATAAGCTAAAAAAAAAAAAAAAAGAAGATTCGGGGGTTAGTTGCACTTTAAGATAACTGACTAGAAAATGGTGTTTTCAGTTCCCGAATCTTTCCTAAGAGGGTGAAGGCACGCGCTTAAATTACATTTAAAACAACAGGGTAATACATTTCGAATGTTTTTATTTCTAGGTCAAGAGTGTAGACCAACCGACTTGAACATAGCAGCAACAACCTTTTCTCCTCCTTTAGTCTGCTGGCAGAAGCGAATGCTTCTGGGAATTGAGTAGACGGAGTGGGGGGGGGGGGGGGGGGAGGGCGAGCGGGGAGTCCGGGCGCAAGGAGGAGGGAAGGGGGGGGGGGGGGAAGGGGGGAAAATT
>Ga0126339_10001782_pt1 | contig 15012 bp, 10 predicted proteins | sample OrbTmetagenome_2_FD_92532 | JGI IMG/M metagenome (GOLD analysis project Ga0126339, IMG submission 92532) | Coral microbial communities from Petempiche,Puerto Morelos, Mexico - Orbicella T R C metagenome | ecosystem: Host-associated > Invertebrates > Cnidaria > Coral | place: Petempiche,Puerto... | reverse complement strand
GGCCAAAAGTAGTTGGGACACTTGAGCTGTATCACGTATCCCCCTTCCCCCCTAATCAATGTTAGAAAATATCGCGTTTCCTACAACAAAAAGGGAAAAAATCTCCTGATTATCAACATTTTAAGTGGGGGGAGGGGAGAACTCGCTTCGTGTCCCAACTTTTTTGTCTGGGATTGTAGGTCGGAGTGGCTGTCAATTCCTACTCAGAAATGATGCAATACATTATAATGTGCCGTACTAAAGGAAACTTCATTTTCTATTCAAAAATAGTTTCTCAGAATTAACAAGATAGTGGCTAATGATCTTGCCTTTTTAGACTGTTTATTCCCTTCGTGTCTAGTTTTGAGCCGATGAATTAACAAAAAGTCCAATCTGACTCCCGCACTTCTTAAGGTTTATCATAGTTTATCATTTTGAAGTATTCCGCTCTGAGTTCGTTATTCCGGCTTGTAAGAACAACGTCGTGATGGTGTATATTCGGCCAGTTCTTCGTTCGATTCCTTCAACACAGTCAAGAATCTACCAGTTTCTTCCATTTCTAACGCAAAGCTGTCCGCGCACTCGTCTCCATCAGAAGAATTCACCATTGCTCGGCACTCTGCCACTTCATTTAGGACAATAAACAGTAGCTTTACATTGCGTTCATGCACCTTCGTGAAAAATCTCACTCTCCTCTTCAAAGCCTTTTTGTCTTTGCTTAGTGTTTCGTTCGATGCCTTCACAGCTTCAACGTCTGCATTTTCGACTTCGTTTTGCTTCGGTTCGATGGCATCGAGGAACTTTCTTTCGTTTTCGATGATCGCGTCCAGCATTTCATGAAAAGAGTTAAACTTTCGAAGGAGTTCATAGAAGTTTTGTCGACTCTCTGCGTTGCAGGTACCGCGTATGAACCTCAGCTTCCACAGGATAACTTCGTTGTGCAGTTGTGTTTGAATTTGTTCCATTTTTGTTAACAGCTCCTTGGAAGTCTTTATCAAACTCGTGCATGTTACGGCGGTACAGCATCTGGAGCCGTTCCTCAATACGTCCTGGCGGGCACATAGAGAAAGAATTCATGTTATAAGACAACGCCTTACTCACATACCCGGTTTCCGGAGTCATTGTGTTTTATTCTTGACATGACCCTTTACTCTTACAGTGCCTCTCTATCGCCATAAGTTTTAATGGATTGCAGAGTACTAGGGTAACTCGTCGATGGACTTTCATTCCATTTAAAGGGAGTGGCAATATTTCTAACTCCGCCCAGTGAGTCATGTAATAAAAACCAGGACTAAAAGCCGGAGCGTATGAGCCAGTAGGCTTAAAACACTTTTCTAAACCTGCTCAGTTGTTAACAATAAGATAGTAAGCCTATTCACTGATAACTTTTCTAATTTTAGTTACAATTTACAAAGCAGCTCTTGCTTCAGTCCAGTCACTGGAAGTGGGACGAGGGAAAACCCTGGAAACTAAGTCACTGTTTCATCTCTCGCGTTTTACCTTCATGAAACTACCGCATTAGTTCTTTAAACTAAACCTGACTAATTAGGTTGCAGACTTTAAAATTTTTCAAGGGTGTTCTAAATTAATGTTACACTGGCTTCAATTTCATTTTGCATTATCTACATGAACAAAGGCAATTCCATGATATTGTTGTCACTAATCAAAGTCTAGCACCTTTTTTCTCTACCGATCGAGTGCCATAGCGCCATGAAAGCAAGATCATTACTCTCTTCAAGCTTTGCAGTATGAATATTCACATTATTATGTTTGTGGACGGTCATCTAAGTTTGCAAGCGATATCAGAAGAGGCAGCAGGAACTTTTAAACTAGCTTCCAATCACATAATTCTGCTTATAGAGCCAGTGTTTCTTTAATATGAGTTTCGAGTATCGAGTTCTATGTCAAGCGGACGAAATCTTCTTCAAAAAGGTGATTTCTTTATTTTTGTCACCTGATTGATCAATTCAAATTTCTGTTGATCAATAAAAGATTGTAGTTTCAAAACACCGTCGTCCCGTGAATCAGCTTCAAGCATCCTTAACTTTTGTTGCGATGTAATGTATAAAATTTAGCGACTCTGTTTATTCCGCGAGCGTTCAATTCGACGGTGACTGTCACTGAGCAGAGATGAACGACTAGCCGGATGAAAAGAGAATCACGTATAGTCCCGACTTGTTGTGGTTGCGGCATCACGAGCCATTTTTAAATTCACTATGGCAGGTGTTTAACATTTTTCAAATAACTGAATTAAGTTACTCCATATTAAGTCAAAATCCAAACGACGATAGACCTGACATTTCACTCCAGTTTACCTGTATTGTCATTCAAAATAAGAGTGTAAGATAACCGCTTTAAATGTTTGCGAATAGGTTCCTGTATTTCTCTGCTCATCACTGTTTTTCTCTGGCGATAGTTCGACCCTATTTCAATTCTTGCTTCTACGCCGATTTGAATGTTTAATCCTCGTGTGCCAATAAAGCCACCGGCTTTGATTGGCAGTGTTTGAGGGTTAATAACAAAATTATCTACTTTTAGACGTCATAACGATAATTTGGCATGAATAATTTAAGGCATAAAAAAATCAACGATGAGGACTGATGCCCAAAACAAATGAGGCTCGTATTGAAGACTAAATAAGATGACGGATAGAAATTTAACTTTACGTTCTGAGCGATTGTAAATTTTACTCAATCCAAAGTTAACGAAGTATTTTTAAAAGAAAATGTTACCAAATATAACTACTGAGGTAAAACTTGAATTGAATCGCAATTTGTAATATGAAAACTATCACTCCGAAGGTTATTTTTATTTTCGTCTTGATCAGTGTAGTCTTGTTTTAGAATGAGACCATTTTTTCGCCAACAGGGAAAACGAAAGCAAGGTCTTAATCTATTACAAATCATTGCTTAGAATAATGTCAGGAAAAATTCACTTAAAACATTTCTAGAGTGGAAAGAGCTACCCAAAGTCAATTGGAATATTTTTGTCCTACAAACGAAACCTTGCTGAGTAAACTCTGGTATTATGGCTTCAGGTTTTGGTTCTTGCTGTTTTTAATTTTCAGCTCCCAAGGTCATTCGAAATCATAATACTGTCTCTATGGAACTAAGTGCGACTGCCGCATATTTAACCATGCTAAAGCTCAAGCGACTCCTAACACAAATATAATTACCGTTGGTATTGAATCTGTCGCATTCTGTTGTTCCCTCTCCGTTTGTTTCTTCTTTGTAAATGGAATCCTGTACAGAACTCTCCAACAAAACGAAATAACTATTCCCATGATGAAACTGACACGGCGGGTCCGTAAGCACACTTGTCAGCTCTAACGAGAACGTACTTATATTACATTTATAGACTTCGTCGCGAACACTGGCCAGCGAGTCGGCGCAGAGGATTATGAAGTATGAACCATTAAGTTAATAGCTTTGCGCAATTTACAGACAGCGACAACTGCATGCAATCCATTTACCAAGCAATTTACTTTAACAAAATTAAAAACATATATCTAATTACTCCAGATTTTATAAGCTGCTAACCTTGTTTAACCCTCTCTCTAAGTTATTTGAGAAAAAAAATGAAAGCTTCGTGATGCCTTCGACTTCAAGTTTTGCGCTATCTTTAGGATCAAATTGCTTTTAATAACAACCAATCAAATTGAAGCTAGGGCAGGTGGGTAAAACCAAGAGCGCTTTCCGGTGAGAATCTTACGCCAAATGGAGCAGTACAAATTTTCAACAAACAAATTAAAACGGGACGAGTGTACCATTTGACATCACTTGAAAAGGACTGTGCCATTTAATTCCCTACCGAAACCACTGTATATTCCATTAAGGAGCTTGTGGGTGTGAAAAACCAAATGATACAAATGGAAAACAAGTCAAGTTTGAGAGTTAGCGCAAGTCTCAGTGCGGTAATTAACTCAAGCGGTCTTCTTTGAGATAACAATTTCTCCACCATTTTTTAAATCCCTTTGCGCGCCAACTTAATTGTACTAAAGCACTATCTCCCCCAGTTCCCGAGCGCTTGAGTCGGGTGCAAAATTAACAGATAGTGTGGATAGTACTAGATAGTTTCTGATGAAAGAAAAACCAAACGAAAATGTAAAACAAAAACTTGGGTTCGTTACCAAAGACCACAAAATACGCCGTAAATATTAACTTCATACTTCGGTTTGGATTATCGTTTTTTGTTTTGTTTTTTATTCACTGCGCAATATCCCATTTGTTCGATCTTCTCGCTTACATTTTTCTCTATTTTTAGGTCCATGTACCTTCATGTCATGCTCCAACACACGGATGACCAAATTCGCACATTTTATTTCAAACTTGGTCTGGACATGTTTCATCCATGTAACTGACTTATAAGACTTCTAGTAAATAAGACAGCAGCGAGGCTGGTGTTCAGAGACGCGCTGCGCTGCCTAGCTGAGAACCAAAAAAAAAAAACGAGAGGCTGTGAATAAAAGAACACTTTTGTCCTAAATAATTCAGTGGTCTCTTCCGTCCTTCCGAGCTCAAAATATAAATTAATTTCCTTTGCGGATTGGCAGTTTATTTGCTGTGAGTATGTTATGAGAATTGGCAATGTACTGAATTATGAATGTTTTTCGTTATTCTCAATACCTGTTTAACCTACGAAGTAATTGTAGTGGACGGAGGAATTTACAAATTGATTGGTGTTGGGTTATTTAAGTCGCGCAGTTGTTTTGTTTGTCTACATTGTCTCCACTGCCTTGCGTCTAAGTAAACAGAAAGCAAATTAACTGTGTTATTTTTCTGCTAAAAAGGAACGACTGCATGCTAATAAATCGGCTGGTTGCCAGAAAGCCACACCTTAGTTCATCATACCGCTGACACGGACTCGCCCCTCTCGATAAACTTCTAAAAGAATAAATAACAAAGCAATCCTGTATTGCCTATGTGGTGTCATGGGCCTGATACTACAGGGCGTATTTACCTTGCAGTCAATACCGCACGTCTTTGACACAATGACTTAACATCACCAGGCTGCGTTGGTGCGTCTATACAGTTTCCAAACCTGACAGCAAACAGTTATCAACTATAACAACGGGAAAATAAGCGCTCGACCTGAATAGGGAAGAACTATTGCAAAACAGTAACACTCCGCCGCCGAGCAACGCAAGACCTGCACATTGTGAAGTTTTAAGAACTGACGATTATCGAGGTATAGATCCAACCAACTACACTGACATCCCCAGGTAAGCAAAGCCTGCTTTAAAAAATTTACCACAAGCTTCCTTTCAATTTGTAAAACTTGCGCAAAGATTTCTTGGGCATCTGAAGCGACATCGCGCAGATTAAATCTTGTATTTAATGGCTTTTGTAATAGTTTAAAATTATTATTTTTGCAAAAGTCCACCTAGCTACATTTTTTGGTTCTAATATTTTCATACCGTCAAACCCTCCAGCAGTCCTTGTTATGCTTGTGGCATGTAGAAAAAGTTCTTACACTGCTTGAAAATTCAGCGACACCTCTCCAGGAGATATGTAACTGCTGCGACCTGCAGATTTTAATGTTTTCTGGAACTCGCTAAGGGCTTAGAACAACTACAGCTACTAAAGCTTGGCTTTTCCCCCCAAGTACCCTAAATTAGCTTAACATGCAGCCATTTTGTAAGAAACTAATCTGAAAATACGCCCCAGCGTTAATTCCAAAGCAGGTGTCAGTTTTGCGAGTTTGGCCAGTCTGCAGACATGCAAGCTATGCAGACCAATTCTCGTGCAGAATAATCAGCGAAATTCTCAAATCATAATATAGTTGTAAAAGTTACCCTTGAATTATTGTTCTAAAAATTCTAATAACTCTGCATTTTAAAGTTTTAGGAAATAATTTGAAGCAAAACACTTCTGAAACCAAGCCCAAGGCAGTTGCCATGGGAACCACAATGAGCTCGGTGGGCTTGGCCAATAAGCCACCTGCGCTGCCACCAGTAAAACAAAACAACAATACGGTTAGTGGTTGGTTTGCTCTCAAAATATTGTTCATTTTACCAACTAAAGCTCACATACATGACCTTCTTATTGTCATTTCAATTTGTTTTCGCAATATTATGGCTTGACAGTCTTCCTACGCAACCCTTAAAAAAGTTTCTTCGCAATCGGCCTTATATTCACCTGGCGAGTTTTATCAAGATTACCATCAACATAAGAATCGTTATGTTATCTTCTCGAGTGTCAAGAGTTCGTAGCAGATCTGTCTGTTTGCCAATGCTATTTTCATTCCAAGGTCTAGTTGAAAGTTGAGCATTTAGAACACCAGTTTACAGAAGTTGTCGCTAATTTAGTTGCGGTCTGTTAATTCAAATTGAATTTTCGAACTCAAACCAAAATCGGAAATAAATACGGCTTGTCTCACATTCAGAAACATAATATCTAGAATTAGTATGGGTAATCGTATGAATGCGAGAGCAATTAAGGATTTATAAAGTATGACTGATATTGGGTAATTTTCTCAAAATTGCTAGAGCCTTAAGGGATGATTTTCACTAGCGTACATTAAGCATAAGCAACACACGCCGTAAGGTGCTGTTAAGTAGCGCCTTTTGTTAGGAAATTTCCCTAACGAAAGGCGCTAATTATCAGCGTCTTATTGCGTCTGCGTATGTCGGCTTATGCTTATGCGCTAGGGAAAAACCAGCCTTAAGAGCCTTGTTCCGTTTAACTTCAAGACATTCAATATTAAAATGCTGCAAACCTTTCGCGTTAGAGCTTATTCCATAAGATTCAAATTCTCCAGAATACGTTTAGTGGAATATCTCGCCACTTAATCAAAGCAAGCCGTTCAGAACTCATGTAACGGGGTATAAAATGTATAAAATGTCTCCATGGTTCCAAACCTAGAGTAACTTTGAAGACCCCATCGTGAAGGTGTATGTGTTCTTTTTGTTTGTTACTTAACGTGTGTCTTGAAGTTGTGTGTTGCAGCCATTTTCGTGTTCATTCTGTGACTGACTAACTGACCAATGACAAGACAAGGAGAAGGCAGCTTCCTTCAATGTTGTGTGGACAGGTGTTTCAAGTGTGTCGTAACCTTATTGTCTGTGTTTTGAGATTGTTGTTGTGAATGTGATATAACTGTTACACTGGTAAGTTTTTCTTGGCGTCTTGGCAAATTCACGAGTTAAAGTAAATTGTGTTCTCTACATCCACTAAGTCGCTAGTTTCCATCATACAACGCGTTCTGAATTACTAGGTGCAGATTAATTAAACGAGGCCGTCAGTCTTTGTTAGACCTGATGCAATGCTGAGTTGTGGATCTTAGTATAGGCCTACAATACAGTTTTATCACACTTTTTCACTCAAGTCTTATGAGGTCCCTTCTCTAAACCACTTTTAGTGAAGTTGGCTTCCCCGATAGAAACTTACCATAGTTAATTACACTGGTGTGCATCAGCTCACTTAATACTGCATTTAGGCAACGCGTGGTCATTTCTTAATTAACTCTGTCAATCGAAATAGTGTTCCTAACAGGCCTTCTAAGCCTTTTTCTACTGACAAACCTTCTTAAGGTTATCGCCACTAGCTGTATTCCGTGCATATCATGACACGCTCCTAGCCAATGTAGGTTTTACTTTCGTTTTAGGGAGTCTGGACGCGATACCTTTAGAGAGACCTTCCCAACATTGCCGTTAATTTACCTGATTACCCTTGCAAGAACACTCTAAATATTGTAATTTTTTTTATATGTACTATAGCTAATACCCACTGCACAATCTCCTCCGGACTACAAGTTTGAACACTTCACCAAGCTCTGCCAGCATTATCAAGAACAGAAGAAAATCTTACAGGTACAAGAAACTAATTTCTCTCTAGCTCGTCAATTAATAGCTGAGCAGATTAAAACAGAGCATCCGTCCCTACATTCCCGATCCGCACATTATGTTCCTTGAAGCAGCTTGGTTTGTTTCGCCAAACTTAGAATTTCTGTGAGTGCCGTGAACGTTCTTCCCAAGTAAAAAGAAGAGAGAGTGGAAGTGTGAACATTTTTCTCATGGATATGTACATGCATCAGTAGTGCAAGTACATTTTCTTCGAAATACGTTTGCGTCCCTGGCTCTTTATATATTAATTTGTACTTCCAACACTCTAAGATGAGAGAATCTGGTTAATTAGTGAAACCTATCACATAGTGTATAGTTTAGGGGAAAAAGGCATTATGTGACTTGAGTTCAATACCGAGTTATTAGCCTCATCTAGAATTCGCAACTGGCCAATCCCAGTGACTCCACAGCTCAGTGATGGAGGCTTAAAAAATTCAGTTCCGCCCAGGAAAAGGTTTGCAATGCTGACTTTTCCAGCTAAGGATATTTTGCAAATTTCGCAGGTACAAGTTCGGACCGAAGTACATAACTGGCAAAAGCTGGCAAAGAACGGTGATGAAGGAACAGAATGTCGTGAGAAGATTCTGGGCTTACTGAGCAAGTTTCGAGAGGCACAGAGACAGCAAGACTTGTTAATAGAGAAAGAGAAGCTGAGGCTTGACGCATTCAGAAACTGTATCAACGAGGACACGACAAACAGAATAAAAAAAAGATTAACTTTCTTCCAAAAACTGAACAAACAGCATGAAGCGCTGTTAGAACACGTGCGGCAGGACATTCAAGATTGCAGAATGATTTGTAAGAAGTTTAATGATTCAAGTGGAAAGTAAGTTCTTTTGGGTCTTTCTGGTTTGTCCCATAATCTTCTGGAGTATGGAACACTTTCTAAATATTGTCGTAAACTGGCATTGCCTGAGAAACGTAGTCACGTGCACTACTACCGTCGTTCTGATTGGTTAAAACATGTGTTGTACACGTGTTCAGCGGACGCAAGATCAATGCAAACAATTATTTTGGGTACTCTGTTGAAAAAAATGCTTATCTAATTTCATTGCGGCTAGGCTCGATTTCCACCACTCTCTCAAGTCTGGTCCACTTTCCTCCCCGAGAGTGTCTTCAGGTTAGGAGCGCGGGCTCCCGAATAGCGACTGGCTGGTAATCGAGCCTACATTGCGGCTAGAATACAGAAAATTAAAATAAAATCAAAACAAAGGCGCCCACAAAATTTACGCGTACGCTTATGATGTTTGTGGAGCATGGTATAGTTGTCCATATACTATGATGTCTAAGCCGGTGAAAACTCTTGAATTGCATTATCCAATCTAATGTGTATATCGACTTACATAGTCCTCTTTTCGAAGATCGAAAGGATTCGAGACTTGGATAAAGTGTCCTGCGAGCCCAGCCTATGACTACGGAAGCATTGGAAGCTTATGAGGTGAACTTTTCAATATTTGTTTGTCCTGTTTATTTTTAAACAAGTAGTTCGGCTGAGTTAAAGAGGGTGTGTGGTTGTCACATGTCCTATTTGACAAAAACCGATTAAAGGTGTGGCCGTTTTTTTTTCTCGAATTCAAAGTCAGCGGCGTCATTAGTCAGACGAAAGACCCAGTCACTAGAGTGACAGTAGGCTCACAGATGCCTACAGCGATCCTAGCAGTACAAGACCCCGGTCAAAGTGTGTACCACTCAACAATTACAAGAATGATAACTAAATATGTTCACGTTATTAAGAGAAGGATCCAAAGGTCGGAGAGTAACTCCCAGTCCCTACATGCATGCTTACTCTTGCCGTTAGTAATCAACCACACGGGTATAAACCGTAGTTTTCTTTCCTCTTGTTCCTATAGGATACAAAGAAAAGTCATATTCCTCTTGACTTTGGATTCTAGTGTAAGCTAGCTGGAAGAGTCGGGATACAGGTCATAGAGCGCAGGTGACAAATCTGTAGTACACAAGAACACGGATAAAGGGTAACCTCCAAATCAATCGAAGTAAAACGTCACAGGATAATGAAGAGAATCTCGACTGTTGTAATTTGAGTGTAGGTAATTGGCGTTCTCCATAACGGAACTTGCTTGACCTCGTGTGGTCTGGTACACCACAGACAATCGAAGGGCCGCTCAGAGGAAAGGATTTCGAACAAAATTTGAATAAAACAATCTCATCTCACTGTTAAGTTGCAGTTTGTATGGTGTAATCGTCTGTGTGAGGGTAGTTCTTTAAAGAACTGTTGTGAGTGACTGACGTTTCGACAACCTAAGCGGAAGTCATCTTCAGAGTCAAGTGAATGTGTTTGTCAGTCGATGGTGTTGTAAGTCTGGTCCGTTGAAACTGATTGCTCTGTTACGGTGTACTGCTTCTTCTTTATCATCATCGATCGTCCTCAGCGTCATCATCATCATCATCATCATCACCATCATCATCATCATCACTGCATATTAGTTCTTCTTTAGGCGAAGCATAGCTGGAGCAGTTAAACATCAAAGATAACTTTGCACTCTATTTGCCACCATTTAAAACATGTAGCTGAGTAAAGCTAAGGGAATTGTGATCCGGAAAAGTTCATTCAAGACATAGCACATTACTGTACTTTGAGTTTAATTTATAAAAAAAAAAAACAAATATTGTAAGCATTACAATGCTGCTCCTGTGTAGGGTACCTTTCAGACTCTCAATGACGTGGTTACGATGCAGACATCTCACTGCTTCCTATTTGATAGTAGCCAATCGCTTCTTTACATGCCACGAGGGCTCGTTATATATTTATCGAACAAAATTATTCAAAACATCTTGCCTAGTACTTAGACTTCTTAATTAGCCAGATGGTAAACTGAAATTCGCTTCCGGTCACGTGAAATTATAGAGAATAATTCACGGTAAAGGCCTCGAAAATGCTGCCTGTGCGTTGAAAAAGCAACGCACCTCAAAACAAGCCTACCTTTGACAAACGGGTTAAATTAAGATGGCATCTGACTGCATGCATTGTTCATATGTTAAAATGTTAATATAGCATTTTAAAGATACAAAATGTAAAATAATTTTTAGCTAATAGAAAGTCGAATGTACCCCTGTGCACCCAACAGTCATTTTCCTCATCCGTCCAGGGTTTATCGCGGTCTCTTTTTCTTTGGATATACAATCAAATACATTCTACAGCACTACAAAGGAGATCGGATTGCACCACACGTTAATCTTTGTTCTTATCTTTATCTTTTTTCTTCGGTCTGATTCTTCGTTGAATCCAGCGCATGTAATTTTTCAGTTGTGTGTACACACCGTACTTTCCTTGAGTTGCACAACCCTCTCCCCAGCTCGATAAACCAACCACAGCCCAGCTGTCATCTGCAGAACGTCTGACCTGCAGAAACAGAAAGACGTTTATGAATACGATTACAAAAATTGACTAACAACGAGAGACGAAGGTTTGCTTCAACTCTCATGGCCGGACAATCACCAAACCCAAACAAAGGATCTGAGAGAAGCGCAAACTCTCGTCGAGTTGTTAAATTTTGAGCAGGGTTCAAATTTGAGAGAGTTTCACAGATCTCACCTTAAAGGCTAAGTAGCGCGAAATTTCTTAAGGCAAAACTAGACCTTCTGACCAGTGTCTTAACGTATAATGGAGAAACGTGAACGGTGGACGAAAATACGACAGAACGTTTTTTCCTAAATACCTTTTCAAAGTTCCCTTCATGGGCTTTAATTAAACTTAACTTTACACCTGCTTGCAGTTAAACGTACCACGAGAGGTGAACCACTGTCTCCTTTGCAGGCATCCTTCTCTCCACTAGAGTTTCCCGCGCAGACGACTTTTTCGTTGATTGCGGCAGCATTGGTGGCATTTTCCCGGCAATCCTTGTGAGATGCGAACTTGATTTGAATCTGCTGAAGCACGGCGTTTGGAGGCCCTGCCAGATCATCCGGAGAAACCTGAATGAAGGAATCATGAAAAACGTAACAGCTATAAAAGAGGTAATCCCTCGCCTAGACTTTATTCCCAAGGTAATCCTCTCGAGTTATTTTAAGACATGGCACCCCGTTCGTCTGCGTATAGAACTTTACCACACGTCTTTGGATGGTTTCATGGAGGATGAAGTCAGGCGTGTAACGCCGCTGCTGTTCATGTGAGCAACGTCCGTGTCACATGCAGGATCAAACTTTAAATATATTTTATAGCTCTATTTTTTAGGAGAAGAGATACAGGCAAAGTAAACGTGCACCAGAATCCAACGTCCTGCTACCTTCTTCTAGCCATCCGCGGGTTCTACTTCTAGAAAAAAATAAACAAGCCGGTACATCTTATCCTGTAGTGTAGACGGACGTAAAAAAACTCTCGATAAAATGCTATTCCGATCTATAAAGGCGAAGTCGGCTACAATAAAAACCCACGTGTAAGAACCTGGTGGTTTAAGGACCTCTCGGCAGAAATTAAATTTGCCATAGGTTCCTACACACGGGTTTTGACCGTATCTGTGACGTAGGCTAAAACAACCTAAGGTGTATGTAGGATTACGCATTATCGTTTAGCTTTATCTATTTGGAGGGTGTTTCCACGTTGCTCGGCGTGTCTTCGATTTTATACAGACCTAGACATGCTTCTAATATATTAGTTTTCGTTATGCTACACTTACCCGTCTAGAAGACCCCCACCCTGCTATAACACATGACTTGCCCGGTCTAACGTAGAACACATCCGTTGGTTGAGGTAGACACACTGTTCTGACAAAAGGTGAGAACTTCACCCCATGCTTCAAGCGAATCAGGGCCAGGTCATCCCCTAGACTTGCCAAGCTTGCATTTGGATGAAAGATGAGCTTGTTGGCTCGTATATTCTGCTCTCTTCCCTCTTCTACGAATCGTTCGTGCTCACCTAGCAAAGCATAAGTGCCGAAAGCCGTTTAAAAAAAAAACTAATGTACAGTTTTGGAGGATGACTGAGACGTTAAACGGACTTTCGGTTTCTTAGACAAGCCAAGCATTTCGTGCGTTATTGAACTTGCTTTATAGGCACAAAGTATCGCTGTAAGTCCATTCTCATGTTTTAAGAAAGCCATGCACCGAGCATTGTTCAATCTAGGTTGGAATCTTACTGTATAAAGACAAACCTGGATGTTTGTGGTTTAAGCATCTATGAATGACAAGGTTAACGTTGTCCGGTCTAAGTTTGCCTGTAATGAGCACTTAAACGGATTCATTGGAGGCGCACCCTAATCTTACAGTGAGAGACCCCTAAGTCGAGTGTTAAATGTATTGGAATTGTTCTATTCTTACCCATTACAACCATCACGTCTCTTGGCTCCACCTTTCCATCGTAAAAAAAGCAATGAGCCACAGTTAGTACCCAGTTCTCTTTAATGAGCACACCGCCACACCGGAAGTTGCTTTTTACGTAGACAGCAGCTTGCCAAGGCCAGGCTCCTGGTTTAGCTTCACGGCCGCCTACGATTCGGAAGTTCTGTCTGCCTCCATTTCTCATCTGAGTGTCTCCAGCTATACCACATTCACTGTAATCTGAACATAAAGGAAACCAAAGGATTAAGGAGTATCATTCAAATCAGTAATATAGATATTCTCTGGCTATAAGTTATAATAGTTATATTTTGCTTTTGTCTTTACAACAACAAACAACAACAAACTTAATTAACATGGTCTACGCCCTTGTAGTAGAAACTCGTCTTGGTCTATTGCAAATCCACTTATTTGAGTGGTTCATTCATCGTTGACTGGTTTTAATACGCTGATACAACACGATCGCGTTCGCTTGCCTTGGAACGGAAAACGATTTTGTAGATCTGGCTGAAAAATACCAAAGCCTTTAGCTTTTAACTAACAACTTGTCTCTACGAAAACAATTGTACTACTCGCCCTCATTGTTTTAAGCGATAGTCAACCCGACTACACCTCATACCAAACACCGGTTCCGCAGTCTAGTAGTTAAATTCATGATATCATACGAAAATCCAAACTTATGTGCAACGAAGAGGGAAACGATTTTCAATAACATCACAAACTGACTTAATACGAGTTCATGAGTACGAAAAAACAAAGCACCAGACAATAAACATCCAGTCAAAGTGACTGCTTTCTAGCTCACCAATTCCTTTGGCAGTTATCAGTTCTTTAAGCTTGGTCAGATCTTCAAAGTTTTTAAGAAGGAAGACATGTGTCCTGAAGGGTTCGGAAGCAATGCTTCGCAGCTCCTGTTCATCCACACTGTCTGTCACGCCAATAGTATAGATCTCGAAATCACAGCTGTCACGCAATATCATGGCATCAGAGGCGGGGTCACCGCCGATATTGGATCTGCCGTCTGTGATTAGGAACAGCGCTTTCTTGCTGCGCTCGCGGGTCTCAGGCACAATTTCTTCAATGGTCTTATTCAGTGCAAGACGTGTAGCGGTTCCTCCGGCAATAAAGTTCAAGTTTTCTAAATCATTAAGAAAGACAAAGTTAGGTTTGACACCTTCAGAATGGAGCGAAGTGACCTGTAGGTTATTCATTTTCTCTTTCTGTTGTTATAGTTCGGTAATTCAGTGCACGGGACACGCCCAACTCAGTTTAGTGGGGCACCATGATGGCGTCAATACAGAGGAAGAATTCGCAACTTTACACAGAAAATTCCCCCATCAGCACATCAGCAGGCTAAAACTCGCCCTCATTAGGGAAGGGAATTGAAAATATTTTTTCTTAAGTTCAGTCGTGTGTAGTTAAAATCAAGCAAGTCGCTGCGTGCAAATGAAATACACCAACTGTAGCTTAATGAACGTCAAACGCCCTGTCAGCCTCCAATAATTTAAACATACCTGGCTATTGTAACTTCATTCGTTGTATATATATACATATATATGTCTGAATTTATGAAAACCGTGTTAAAGACTTTGCACCAAAATAGCGGGCATGTTTTTGGAAAATCGGTTAGAAAATGTACATAAATATGGCCATGTCGTACCGCGAGTGCTACTTACCTCGTGTACTCTTAACAGAGTCCATACCATGCCTATACAAGCCTTTGAGGTCGCTGCAAATGAGTCGAACGAGCCAAACAAAGCTAAATTAGAGCTTACATTGATCATTTGGTTCGCCGCGGCACTAACTTAGACAGGCTTAACCTCTGCGATTTCACCTAAATGACCTCACTATGTCTTTACTGTGGGTTAAATTAGCCAGTCACGCTAACAAGAGCATGG
>Ga0126339_10001780_pt1 | contig 15015 bp, 9 predicted proteins | sample OrbTmetagenome_2_FD_92532 | JGI IMG/M metagenome (GOLD analysis project Ga0126339, IMG submission 92532) | Coral microbial communities from Petempiche,Puerto Morelos, Mexico - Orbicella T R C metagenome | ecosystem: Host-associated > Invertebrates > Cnidaria > Coral | place: Petempiche,Puerto... | reverse complement strand
TGGATGGAAATTAGATTCCAAAGAAACTGTTGTACTCGATGTCAACTGGTTTGATTTGTTTTCTTTTCGAAGTTGTGAACAAAGTAGAAAAAGAACGATAAAAACAAATTTATTTAAAGTTTGTTACAGAACACCATTTATGAGTTAATAACTAGGTACAGCTTCTTATTTACTTTCATCTCATTTCTATTAATATACATTTATTTCTGGTTTCTTTCCTGCTAGCTTCAAATGGTTCTCGCTGCCCTCATGCCTCTTAAAATTTATCCTAATGGACAAATACAGTTAGAATATTGTTTTCACCTTTACTGTGCCACTGAAGGGAAGGAATATCACGTCTTGTGGCTATTTCACGCAAACGTTCCAAAATTTTACGTTCGTTATCGAAAGCATTGTTCTTTCCTGGGGGAAAACATTTTAATAACGCTTTGGAGTTCCCGCTGCCAAATTCTTCCTCGGCAATGACATAAATCTGTAATGCCAAAAAAAATGAGTATAAGTAAACTGCATTTATTAAAAGTAATCTCCTTGCTAGCTTTTGACTTTAACATCGCATCAGTCCTGTAATCACAAATTCTTCTTGGATAAAGAGACGTACACAGCGACTCCACTTTTTTTGGACCAAGTAATACCCATGAGGAATATTTTCACCTATTCCCTCTCTTTGTGAGCAAGGAAAAAGGGTCTCTCATCACTCCCCTCCCCCCTTATTTAAAGCAAGCAAAGAACACATCTTCTCTTTGCCCCTTCACTTTGAACACAGCTGGATCCGCCACTGAATTGAATAATCTTTATGCATGACTTATGCATGTTTTGAAATGTCGTCTAGCGATGAAAATATATACTGAGATGACTTTGGTTAGGTACAACTAGTACATTTTCATTTTATGTATATTCTTTAGCCATACACCTACGATGTTCTCAAGGCAAGAGTTATCATTCCCTTGGACTGGATAATCTAAATAGAATATAATGGTTAATGTAAGACGAACCACATCAGGATCTTGAGAGAAGCCATCAGCTTTTCCTAATATACGCAGCTTCCTTGGAGGACAGTCCAGTGATTCTGTTTGGTGATATTCCGAGTTCATTGTTTCCGGCATGGCAGAGCCACCAGCCAGGTCTCTTTGGTGGGATATACCAGCTTTTGTTTAAAAAAAAAGATTACTAAAATCATTTCAAATCTTAAGGCATAATAGTAAAGCAAAGTGCCGTCATTCAGGTCACTAATTGACCAGAATATCGGTGTAGTTCGCGCAGGAAAGTTTCAAAAGTAGAAACAATGTGCGAAAAGAATTCTTAAAACAAATTAATAGAACTTTCATTATAATACTCCAGAAATCTCGCCAGAAACTGATCGACATCTTACCAATAAAAATACTTGTATGAACTAGTATGCTTAGAAAAAAATGTGACAATGAATCCGACTTGAGCTTCAGTTCTAATTATTATATCTCTCAGTAACCACGCGTACGGTGATTGGTCAATTTAAGCTAATTTAAGGGGCCGTATTCTACTGCACGGCCCGCTAAAATTTAAAGCTGTTTTTGTTGCCACAATGTTTCGTCATTTATCGCCTAGTGATCTTAACATTTATAGCAGGTAAAAGTTTAAAACTTTCTTTTACTTTAAATTGTGTATTAAAACGTGTTAACGACTAAACAACGATTTCAAATTGACTCGTTTTGCTTTCGAGGTGTTTCAGAAATTTGGAGCCGTTCCGCGTGAATCGAAATCGTTCTCCGGCACACACAGTAGAGATATAATGACTATCTTACTAACCTCGTCTTCTCGGTCCGCACTGTAAGTTATGGATCCTCGTTATTTCCCCTTCGATTTATGGCCTAGGCGCGAAGCGCTTGGGCCATAAATTGAAGAGGAGAAAACAATGTAATGATCAGAAAAATAAAAAAAGAAAAAAACAGAAAACAACTCGGTCCGTAACTTATTGTACGGACCTCGAATCCGGTTAGTAAGAGGTACATACAGATGTGAGATGTTTCGATGTAGTTATACACGTGTCTACTTACACCTCAACTTTGCAGCAAATCTCTTTTTAAATGCAGCTCTAAGTTTCCTTCTGACTCCAAGTGTTGAAAAGGTGTATAAGATTGGATTGATGGCGGAATTCACTGGAAGCACGAACACTGCGATCCATACTTTTGCCTCGTGTTTCGGATCACGAAAATCTCCAGTCAAAGATAAGATACCGAGAATAATTATTGGCACCCAGCAGAAAAAGTCTGTCAAAACAATGAAAAATAACCTTGTTGTTCTAGTGGATTCCGCTTTTACCATGTGCCTGACTGACGAGGAGTGGATTAAACGAAAAGCAGTCCAGAATATTGAGACATATGCAGTCAAAATACACAGGAATGCAATGCCATTCAAGGTGATGAAGAATGCAGTGGAATATTCCCAACCAGCCGGCTTGCCTTCCGAGAGTTGAAGTGGCAGGCAAACCGCAGAACTACCAAAGAAGCCAGCACCTCTTTCACTATCCTGGAAATACGAGATCCCCGTCCATGGAATAAACGAAATGATGATTCCTATTAACCATATACAAGTACAAATGATACGAGCTGATCTGAACGAAAGAGGCCGCACTCTGAGCGCAAACACGACACATATCAACCTATCCATCGTTACAGCTAATAACATAAGAACGGACACTTCACTAGAAAGCATGGAAAGCGCGCCCGCGAATCGACAGAGGCGTCCTCTCCTCCAAGCCACGTCATGTTGGAAGTATTCGCCTTTCCACTGGAGATCTTTGATAGCAATGATTAATAGATAGACACTCATTAAAAAGTCTGAACATGCTAAATTTGTAAGCATGAATGACTGAACTTTGTTTTCATCTCTCATTCGTACTCTCCAAATTATCACAAGAAAGTTACCAATGAAGGCTAGCAGTCCAAGTATCCAAATACACATGCGCAGTGTATTGTTTTTCATTAAATCATCACAGGTTGAGAAAGCTCTGTCAGGTGATTGACATTTCAGGTTTGGAATGGTATTCACAGCGTAGCAGCAGAGAATAAATTGGTCGAGTTTCCTAAGAAAGATAATAGAATCCTTCCATGTAACTGAAAAAATATTTTCTTTGACAATCCTAACTTTCTACAACTGTGCTGATGACATTTTTTACGTAATCGTTCCTAGATCTTCTCATAAACCCAATGAGAAAACATCTGACTACGAGAGTAATTTTTACTGTATTACAAGCAATGCGCGAGCTCTACATGGCGCCATGATTTTATGGCACTCTGCTGCGTATTCTGGCTACATAGAGGTGTACAGATCATGGATACTCCTAAAAGGGTGCTCTGTTGTAATTTTGCATTTCTTTATGACATAAACTATATAAAAATCAAATGAATGTGCAATTTTACCTCTTTTTTACGCTACGAAAGCGTTAGCGATACGCTACGAGCCTTCCGATAATTAAGGCAATTGTGAATACTTCCGATAATTTACAAAACAACTAATTTAAGATTTAAAATGATTACTTTCCACTGTTTTTGTAATCGTAGTTATAAAAATTATTAGAGAGCACTTACAAGATTTTCAGGCTTTTTAATTCGGCGAAAGTGTCGGCAGCAACATCAGATTCTGACAATGGGTTTCCATGGAGGAAACTAAAAAATAAAAAAGAATTGTTTCCTTCAATTGAATTCTCGGTTTTAAACCTTCTCAAGTCTTATGCAATATATTGATCAGTGTGAAATTCCTAAATCATTTACTATCTGCTCGAGGCATGTTCATCCCCATAGCTGCCTTCTCCTACTGACTCCGGCCTCGCAGCTCGGTCGGTAGAGCAGCAGAGGTTCCGCTCCAGTCGTCGAACCTCGAATCCAAACTTGCTTGATACTTTAAGCGCAGGTTAAGTTTTGGCAGGACACTAGAGGGACTAACGCTCGTTCACAAGCACTCCTAGACTAATTTACTGTTTCTACCATTGCTCAGTCCACTTTCTGAGCTTTGGGATGGCGTCATAACAATCTTCGAATGAAAGTTTAGCTTTTCATTTACTCTCTCTGGTATTTTTCTTTAAAATTGTTTGGGATGAGTAATGGATAGAGTAAATTATTCAATTTCTTAAATTTATTCTGAAATAGGTAAGCATTGCATTTACACTTTTAATTAAACGCAACTCCGGAAAATCAAAATGCGATACTTACAGCGTCGTTAATGAGTTAAGTCCTCGGAAGGAATACCGCTGAATACTTGTTAAATTATTGTTATGAAGATATCTAACAAAAAACAAAACATAACGGAAGCAAAGGATAACAGAAAAGAAACATAAGAAACATAACAGAAGCAAAAGAGTGGTGTGTACAGTATGTCTCCCTAATTCAACCTGACACTTCTATTTTACCTTTACCTATCTATGCAATCTTTAACACAAGCGTATGACTATAGTTACTGGGAGGATCAAACAGTTTACTATCCTCTGACTTGGCACCCAGGGATCCCATGCAATAGCCTTGACCTATTTTCTCCTACCCAAACTGCAAATATCAATTTCTCAGTTAGTTCCTCTTGGTGTAAATTAAAAACATCCTCTTTCTGAAGTAGCCTACAAAACCAACCGCCACGTAGATTTCACGGAAATTTACTTTCAGCAGTCACACCTACAATGATTTTGCTTTCAATAAGGATCGGAAAAGTAAAGCTTAATGGTGTTTTTGGTAAATGATAAGTAGAACAAAAAAGAGTAGACATAGACATAGACATAGTCCTAGACCAAGACATAAACATCGGTATCGACATCGACATCGACAGACATAGACAGTTTTTTTTACTTGGTCACACACTTAGCTATGGTAACGGTGCGTCCGATAGACTTGATAAGCAGAGTCCACAGGACGCACCAGCTAGTTTACAGGTGCGCCAAGAAAAAAAAAAATAACAAAAGAAGTGAAGGAGTGAAGAACAAAGTTTATTTTTTGCCGAGAGGTCCAGTAACGAATCCTGCAATCTGATTGGTTGTTAGCGTGGTCCGGATTTTCCTATATCTCTGACCACGGTCACGGTAACGGCGGGAAACAGCGCGGGTGAAAATGTCGTGTTGGTTAGTTTTCGTGAGTGAACCGGCGGTAATCGTCAACCTTTACCTCTTTACACTTCCATCGACGATTAATCAACGCAAGTTTATCTCTATTCACTTTTAAATGGCAAGGAAAGTCACTGTTAGTAAATTCAATTGAGTGTTTTGGAGTTGTGAGAGTTTGGTGGTTTGTAGCTCGGCGCTGTAATGGCGCGTAATCCAGTGTTTCTCTCGCTGCACTATTTTAATACAAAAAAATTAATTGCAGTCGAGTTTACCTCCTTGATTGTGGCTGTATTTAAGAGAACGTCTGTGGAATACACTTGACGAATTTCCTCGCTTTCTGGTACTCAATGTACGGTCAAAAAGTCCGATTTCGAGTGATTCGCAACAACTGATAGAAATTGTTCTTGTAGCACAACTTCAAACTTTGCACGAAACTCATACCGGGGAAACAACTTTGGAGAACTTAAATGATGAACTAGGTGCAACTAACATAAATCTGTTCTTTAATACAGCTTGCTTTGTCTAGTATTTGAGTTACTCGCTCGTTCGCTCGTTAGATTTTTTGCCATGGTTTGTAGACCTCCCAGCCGGCAAATAACATATATGTCTTTACAAAACAATTTTCTATCGTACTCACAGAAATGTTAAGTTTTCCAGGCCCCGAAATGCACCCTCTTCGATTGCTTGAATCTTATTAGAGTGTAGACTCCTGTTGGACAAAAAATAATTAACGAAAGTAATACATTTAATAATGAGAACGTGATACAAAACACAGTATTATTGCAACAGTGTAAGTAAGTAAATCCAGTATACAGATACTGCATATCGAAAGAATTCTTACAAAACTTTCAGATCCTCAAGATATTGAAACACCCCGCTGCGAATTTCACGAAGCAGGTTTGCTCCTAGGCCCCTATGGAAAGAAATATATTACTATTTTAGTTGAAAAACTCTCAGTAAGGAGTCCTTTTGCATTCTATTTTTTCAATGTGGGTGAGCTAAGAAGAAGTGGTTACAGACAAATCAATCCCAAGAAAGATTTCGGAGAGGTTAATTTTATTGTATCCTTACAGAGTATGAAGATTGGACAATCCGTGGAAGTTTTCTCTGGACACTTTCTCAAGGAAATTTCCATTCAGTCTCCTAAAAAATTCAAAGAAATTCGTTACTCCGCGAGAAATTGTGATGACAATAAAATGTCTAGAATTTATTTTTGTGTATCATGAATTATCAACTAGGTGATCGACTATGTTACAATGCTTTTTGCCATAGAGTGTAGAGTGATCTACCAATCTTTATAAGAATCTTTGATCATTGCACGTCAGACCATCAGAGTAATTGGCATATACAACGTCATGTAAAATACACGGAAGAACCATGTTACTTACAGGGTCTTTAAAGCAGTTAGTTTCCGAAACACTGATTTGTCCATGTTTAGGATGACATTGTTACTCAGATCCCTGTCAAGATTACACTGTAAGTAAGCTCTAACTGTTTGAGGGATTTTGCAAGAAGAAGACAAAAATTGAATTATGGTTGCAGAACTTACAAGTATTCCATAAGTGGAAGGTTTGCAAAATCTTTGACCCCAATCCGACTTATCTTATTGTCACCAAACAACCTGAAAAGGACCACTTGATTAAATAAAACTTACTAGACTAAGAGTTTTCTTAAAAGTGTAGTAGTTAATTTCTGTCACATCTAGTACAAATAGCCTTAACTCATTACTCACATGACTGCTGTGGTTTCTGGGAAATAGCCGGGTATAGACAAAAGTAACTTGCTTTTAACTTGCACCCTGACGTCACTTCCGGCTAACCTCGAGCACGTGCAACCCCGAGGACAACCTGCAAAAGTTACATTAAACGAGTTTTAGATCTTAAGAATACAGACAACAAATTAAAGTGCTTGGAAAATTCATGTACCTACCATCAATGCAAGACGTTCTTTTCTCTGTAAATGTAAATAAAATGAAACAATGTTACAAAATTGTTTCTGATAGCATGGCAACACTTCATCGTCTTAAAAAAACTGTTTCAATGCGATCGCAATTTGAAGACTTTGAAAAAATTCAGCTTTTATGCAAGAACTATACCTGAGTGAAACTCACTTCCTACTGAAGAGATGGACCAACCGAGTGTTGAGGCGTTTAGGGCCAGTCTCATCTCTTTTTTTATCTTAATAGTAATTTTAATTATTTCCTAGTTTTCAGTCTTTTGCATCTGCGGCGATGGGTTAACCCTTTGCAGATTACAGATGCAGACGTAGGCTTAATCTGATAAACGCAGAAAAGTTTAGATTTTTGATTGCACAAGACTAGGTAATGTATTTTACTATATCTGAGATGCGATGAGCGGACGTGTGGAATCAGGGATAAGATTACACTGAAATTTCCAACGTCGAGCGTAGAGTCCCAAGGGAGCAACGGTTTCTCCAATGTCATAAGAAACAAAGTATCTTCTTAAATGGTGTATTATTTTATTAACATCAAGAGACAAGAAGCAGTGAATATCGTTCAAATCTCACCTGATGTTACATGGTAATATGCCTTGAACCCAGTTCCCGACTGAACTTCATTTGAAGTAAACACTATTGTTAAGGCGTTTGATGCTGACTGTATGACTGGCGGAAAGGTATGCCCACAGTACCTTCCTATGGTGCGTGACCGGAGACTGCCACCGTTACGCACTTCAACGTAATCGTTAGAACACGTAGGATGAGACTCAGTTGCGAATGACTGAAACTGGAGACGTATGACGTGATTTTCTTTAGCGAACACGTACCAAGTGCAAGACACGTTGTTAGGGTAATATCCTGGGTAGAGGGGCGACACAATAAATCCGGAGCTGTTGTTGAGGCTTTGACTACAAGCTAAAGAAAGATGTAAAGGCAAAGAAGCAGTGGATTAGTGACTACTTATTAACCGAGAGTGAGGTCTTCACTGGAAAATCTCAAACCGAGACCTTGCCGTACTGACTGAGCGATAGCGAGGTCAATACGGTAAGGCCGAGATTTGAGATTTTCTCGTAAAAACCGAACTTTTGAGGCTTAATAAGTTGCTTATTACATGGCTTTTTGAACCGTTTTAGCCGGCCTGTAATCGGCCCATGAGTATTACGGGAAAATAATGCCCTTGAATTAGCCAATCAGAGCGTTCGCTACATCGGCTGCAAACACAAGGATATAACAAGTTAGCTTTGAACATTGACAAAATAGTCGATGCCATGCATAAATCAAAATTCTACCTTTCTGAGCGGTAACTGGTCGAGGTGAACAATACTCTCGCGACATGTAAACGCCTCCGACGGCAAGGTAGCCTGGCCTCCCATCTAATTCTCCCAGAATGCTTAACTGTAAATGTACGAGAAGACAGAAGTTTTTACATCTCTTTGTTACAATGATGGATGATGCATATGAAAAAACTCGTGCAGAAATTGGAGGACAAAATTACTCGGAAATAGTGGATTAAAATAGAAAGTCTTTCTGAAACGAAAGAAAATAGCCTCAATACGATAGCGCCTATTTGTTGGCATTCACGTATTATTCCTTAGGGTGTATTGAATATAATCAAATGGATTAAGACCCTCAAGTGAATTCAGTTTGGTTAGTGCTGATTAGGAAAATAAAGTGATGAAAAGTCTATTTCAACATTTTGCTATAGCTACTAGAATTCATTGTTATTAAAATTGTTATTTAATTTTTGAAATATGAAATTTCAAGAGAGGATTAAATAACAATTGACGTTATTGGTAGCAGTGCAGTAGTGGAATGACGTGATCGTCCAAATCCCTTATGACATTTATAGTTGTAATATTCGTTTAAACAGTTGTTGAAATTATTTTTATTGCAAACAAAACTAAAATTCAAACAACTGATCATGATTGTTTCTGTTTCTGTCGAAGTTCTTTATTACTTACCCTGAAACTAGAAATTGTGCTGATAGAGGTTTGTCCGTATTGCCACATGTACCCTGGTCCTCTGACGTCATAAGTCCAGATTGGCTGCCTTCCAAAACCGGAAGGCATTTCTTGGTAAATCGTAAGTGACCTCGCCGCAGGCCCCACAATTTTGTATTTAAACTTCAAGCATTTACCGTAAGAGTCTTTTGACTTGGCGAGCCATTGACTCACGTACACTGCAGTACTCATTCCAGTCGTGTTTCCTACCATAACAAGACTAGACCCTGCAAGGAAAATTAAATAACGTAGCAGTAATGAATGTTGAGTTATGGTTTGTGTCATAACTGAACCACGCGGGTGGACGATAAATCTCTGCTAGTTCAAAAGACGGCAACAGCTCAAGTACGTCTTGTTTGTGATTATCACAGCTAGGCCTTTACTCTAGGTTTATTTTTTTAAGATTTAAGCGGTTTCTTCCAGCTTACCATTGCGCTCATTACATGTGGAAGGACTGTGAGTGTAAAGCGTTCCATTTAGTATCTCTCTCGCCACCAGCCAGGATAACACATTACCAGCATCCTTTCCACATCCATAAGACATGTGAATTATAGCATCTCTTTCCATAACATAACTCCATAGATTAAACGTGCTGATCTTTCCAAATGTTTCAGAGTTCTCACATTGCTGCTTGAATCTGATAAATAGCATTCCATTGCCTGTCAAAAAAAAAAAAATTTACGAAAACTTGGTGACGTAATGATATTAAAGACTGTCTCAGCTCTATACTGAGACAATATATTGGCTATGTGCAAGTTGAGACTTAAAGATGTATCTAATATTAGACCTTATACTTCACTTCTTTTGACGACGTTCGGGTTTATGGTAACAATGTTTTTGTTTACGCATACAAGTGACCGGAAAAAAATTACATTAGCGTCTGCTTCGTATTAACTGATCTTGAAGATTAAACTAAAGAAGATTTGATTTGAAAGCAAGTTATTTTTAACTTACAGATAAGCCCTTGCTTAATTTAACAAATTGACGTCAGTTTTTCATGTGTCTGTCCTGTGGTTGATCATGAATTTCGTCATAACATTGTCAAAGTGGCTGTGGATCCACGAGGCGATAGCCGAGTGGATCCGCAGACTACTTTGAGAATGTTATGACGAAATTCATTGTCAATAACAGGACAGACGCATGAAAAACTGACGTCAATTTGTTTTTTACCATAACAAATTGTCAAATTGTCTGCTCCCGCTCGTTGACGCACCGCATAAATTATAAATTCATGTGTCTGTCCGCTTATTGACAATGAAAATTAGCCAATGAGCGCGCGAGAATTTCTGCAGTTATCTTAAAAAAAAAATTTCATCACCTGGTACTGCATCCATGGTAACAGGCTTAACTTCGTTATCATCGCTTTCTGCTGTTCCATCCTTCCATGCTCGCCATTGTCCGGTACTTGATGTCCACGTGACACACACGTGGTGCCACTGTCCATCATTAATGGACATATCTGCGCTTCTGTTATTTAGAGAAGACATGAAACAGATAACTTACAATACAATAATGCCAGTGACCTGAACTTTTCATAACCTGTAGTTTATATATGACATGGAGTTTGAGAGAGAAGTAATATATCAAACACGACAGACAGTGGTTCATCGGAATATCCAAACACCGAGAAGAGAGTTGACAATACGACGCGGAGCGGAGTATGTTTGACGAAATTCGAGGTGTTTGGATAGCCGATGAAACACTGTCCCGAGTGTTTGATATATCTTCTCAATGGAAACAAAAACTAAGGAATAAACGGAGAAGTAGCCTGCGTAGCAAGCGTTTCCGTGGGGTTTGAAAGCAAAGAAAGACCGAGGAACGGGATTTTTGGTGTTTTGTCTGCGCGCTCCATTTTTCGCGCTGTAATTCTTTGCTCCCGAACCCCACAGAAACGCTTGCTCCGCAGGCTAACGGAGAAGTAAAATCGTCAAAATCTATGCTAATTGGTCCTAATTCAGAAAAAAAAATTTCCCTGCATTGTAATGAACTAACCGTGTCTTGGTCTCCATGAAGATTAACTCGACTGTGCTGTGGCTGACTAAGCCAAAGCCGCGAAACTGATATTTATCTATAGTGACGTTGTATTCCACGAGCAGACTACATTTGCTTGCTACCCATAAGCAAAACGTCATCGCGGTTAACGACGCTTCGGATTTGATTTCCGTTTTTATCATTTCTTCTCCTCGAAGGTGCACATCAAAGTTTTCTTGTTGCCCTAAAAAGTCAAAAATATAAACTGGAGATTACGTACGAAAACGGATCCACACAGCATTCATTAAATTACCAGGCCGAAGTAATGAATGGAAGCATACTAAAGAATTGACTGAAATCCCCCTCCTTTCAGACCGTGTTTCAATTGTAGCAATTTTATTCAACCTGAGAATTACGAATTAAATCATCTGCTAAACTTCCTTGGTATTCGTTGATGGGAATATAGCTGCAATAACAGAGTGAGTTTCTTGCTCTGTTATCTACATAGTTGCAATCTTTCATCAGCACTAATTTCCAGACCTTTAGTATAAGTGTTATTATTTCCAATGTAGTTGATGTCGTCGTTAAGTTGTTGCAGCTCGTTCGCTCCTGTGAGCTTCCAAGTGGATCCTTGGTTTTCGTTTTCCCATCCCCTCCATTCTTCGATTTGCTCATGGTTCTTTCCTCCTGGGACAAACAAACAGAAAAGAAACAAGCAGCTTGTTAGCAAGTGTGTTTCACCAAAGCACATTTGAATGAAAGTGTTATTAAGAGGGTTAGTGTGTAAACACAGGAACCGTGAACACTTGACATGTTTTTGTATATTTTTTTGGTGGCTATAGAATAAGGGCTCTTCGTATAATGTATACAAAAATTAAGCATATTAGAGTGTGAAAATGCAGATATTAAAAGCTATGAATATGTAGTCACCAAATGTGCAAAAGTGTTCATGTTTCGAGAGTCCACCGTGTAATCATTTCTGAAGGAATACACGGAGGCAAAGATTTCAATTTGCCATTCTGACAGTAAACCATGTCCGAGTTGTCTTTTTCTACTGTTCCAAATGCAACGTTCACTTCGAAATGCGATTTTCTTGTAAACCAAACTCATTTTCATATGAGAGGATGTATACCAGGACTCGTTTTAAAATAGGTAAAATGGCCTATGGCTTATTACAAAGACGTCAAGAAGGCTGATAAAAGACAAATTAAGCTCAGTATAGGTTTTAGTTTGACTTGCGAATTTTAGTTTACTTGCTGCCATCTGGAATATATACAATGTCGAGAAATTAAATGTGTTCACTGCTTATAGATTTTAACTGTATCATTATATAGTATATATCTAGTATTAGGACCTCTATGTAAACCACTTTTAGTGATGGAGCTTCCTAATAAAAGATTGTTACTACTACTTGTAGACAGTGTAGTCTATGCGTTCTGGTGTCCGGCAACAGTTAGTGTACTCAAACCCCACAAAATATCGACTTTACAGGAAAAGCGATGTTTAAAATGTGATAAAGTTAAATCACCGTTGTATGAACGAAAGGAAACTTCTTCCCCCACGTAACAGTTTTAGTTCTATCAACAACGTAACGGAGGTATTTCCTTTCGTAATAATAAAAACTATCTCAAGTCAGAGAACAAGACTGATAACCTTTTCCATGATATCCACAATAACGCTGATTACAATAGTTGGGAGCGGTCAGTTTGTACACGAAAAACCCGCCGCAGTTTTGAACTTTTATTTTTGACGGCCAGCGACAGCGAGTTTCTCCCAGGACGAAACAAACGTCACGTGTCACCACTCCGTCTTCGACCGAAGGGTGAACTCCATCCATCCATCCGGGATATCTTGCTCCACAATGTCGATACGGAACCTCCTTCTCGGGGATCTGAGTACCAGCCGTGCCAGCAATCCTGTACCAGCGGTTGAAGTCAAGCGTATCATCACACTTGTCTGCTGTTGCGGAGTAATTCGTACTTCGATCAGCTGTGTTCAGGACTAAATAATTATAGCAGTTCACAGAAGCTGCAAGGATAAATACAGAAAAAGAGAAATGAGTAGTGGACATTTGAACTACGGGAAGCTTTGGCGTGAAAAATACTTAAATTCACTTGGTTCGTTATTCCTTAGTAGGGGAAATAGAGGCAGAAGTTAGAGGGTGTTTATAAGTCTCAGTGGTGCGGGTACGGTACACTAAGGTCACTACACGCAACTGTTAAGTGCTGTATCGCGGGCTCTGTCACCAAGATGGCCATCGCAAAACCCGAGTATCGAGTATCAGGTGCTGTAACTAAAGAACACAGTGGTTAAGGACATGAACACCACAACAGAAAAACCTAATCTTCTAGGCTGTGTTGTCGGGCACCATTCCAATCCTTTAATCCCGTTAAAAAGAAAATTTTAGTTAGAATTAAAATTTAAGTAATGATTACGAAAACTGGAAACGAGAGCAAGACTAATGGTTACTTACGTGCAGTTTTATTACAGGTTTCGTTAAGAAAGGTAATGTTATCTATTTGTATAGTCGGCTGTCTTTGTTGCTTTAATCCCAAGAAAACGACCTACAAATAGGTAAATATCACAAATAAATACTCAAACAAATGTAACTCCAAACTATGTCAAAATTTGACTTTGTAATACCACTTCTAAGAAATACGGAGGCGGCTTTAGAGCGCTGGATTTGAAATCTGGAGGTTTATCGTCCCACCGGCTGGGATTCTTTTTAGAATGGAGCGTACACTATTATAATAGTGTATTTTCCATTTTCAATACTTGTTTATATATTTGCAGTGTCCTCAATTCGGCACTATAGTTTTTTATTTATTTTTTTTATTTGTAGTGGTAATAGGACTGAGTGGAGTCCAGGTCGGTCTGTTATCATAAGAGTGATAACAAAATCGGACGACCGCGCAGCGGGAGTCCGATTTGTTTATCACGAGTATGATTACAGACCGAATTTAAGAGCCCATTAACCGATCTTTTCGAGCCGTTGCTAAGGAAAATTTATTCTCATATAACCTCATCATTTTTCGTTACTTTAGAATTATTTCATGTGTGTTAACTTTTTCATGATCAATAACACTAGTGGTGACGTCATCAGGCCACGCCCATGGTCATGTGACTAATACTGAAAAAACGCAAAGGCTCCCAGGCAAATTACTTTATCGGGATTTTTTTCATTGATTTAATATTTTAATTTAAATTCTCATTACGCTATGCATAGATTTTGTTTCATTTTTAAAAGGTCAGATTTTGAGAGAATTTCAAAATATTAAAAAATTCGTAATCTTCTGAAAAAAGCATGATTTTGCAAAAGGAATGCATAACTATCTTTCCAACGTTGGTTTTAATCGAAATCCGTTGAAAAAGGCTGGATTTAATGAAAATCCGCGTTTCCTTTAGCATTTAAAGAAACCGGAAGTGCGCCCGATATATATTGGAAGTTACCCCATCAGCGCGTGCGCAATTTACACTACCAGCGCACTTTGGTAAGATCAAACAAAGCCACACGGAGTTAGTTTTTCTCTTTCCATTGCTCTTGTTTTTCTGTCTTTTTCTTATTTTGTCTTTGCTTGTACTTTTTTTACTTTGCATTTTGTGAAACACAAAGAAAAACATCTAAAATGTGAGCAAATTTGCAAGTTATTGAGTTGTTTTTATTTTCCGCGCTCAGGGTGACGTAGGTAACCGGAAGTGAAATTTCACCTCCTTAGCAACGCGCGCGAGCGCGCGCATAAATCGGTTAATGGGCCCTTAACAGCACGAAGTCTTATTACCAATTAATCATAAAAATTACAATTTCCGAGAAAAGAAGAATAGCCAAGTTATCAAAGAAAGGGAAAATTTGCATTAAAATACCTACAAAGGAGAAGTAAACATTCTAAGGCCACCGCGCCTCCCACTGGCAATTAGGCGCCAAAAAAACAAAAGCAAGCGCGCGCACGCACGCACGTGACTACAACTTTGAATGTGATTGGTTGATTTAAACTACAACTTTGAATGTGATTGGCTTATTGAACTGTCCGA
>Ga0126339_10001779_pt1 | contig 15017 bp, 10 predicted proteins | sample OrbTmetagenome_2_FD_92532 | JGI IMG/M metagenome (GOLD analysis project Ga0126339, IMG submission 92532) | Coral microbial communities from Petempiche,Puerto Morelos, Mexico - Orbicella T R C metagenome | ecosystem: Host-associated > Invertebrates > Cnidaria > Coral | place: Petempiche,Puerto... | reverse complement strand
CGCAGCTTCTGTTCACTTGTTAAACTGGAAAATGTAGTTGTACGAGCAAATTGCTCGTTAGATGAATCGACATTGTGCACAAAGTTATTTCCAGAGGTGTCTTGTTGAGTGGTTTTGTCGATAGTCACTACTGGGAATGCATTGTGTGCTGTTGTTTTGAGAATTCCAACAATTGAGTGGACTCTTGTGTGAGGATAAATATAGGACAGGCATGACTCCATGATGTCAGAAGCTTTTAACCTGTGTGCAGTAAAGGAAATTAATTTACAATAATCAAACATACCTTATTCAAAATTAGAGTTGTCAGACGTTCTGATGTTTCAAACATCATTTTCAAGGCAAAAGTAAAAATATTGAGGCGACACAGGAGTAAAAATAAGTGAAAACCATCAATTAAAAACATTATCAGTTTAATTTTTGTCAATGAAACACTCAAATTAGTTTCAGCACTTTTTGAGCACCAAAAAGTTGTTGATTAAATTCAGTTTTGACATTCTGTGCTTCTTGAGCATGTGTTTTCCAACTGAGGGATTTAAAGAGCTATGCTCTGTCATACATTGGTGTTGATGTTGGTTAGTGGATCCAACATAGTCTGTATTGCATGTACCACATGGAAAATAGTACATGATGCATTGCTGACTGATGATCTTGGGTTTTAGCTCCTTCGGTTTTAAGATGCTTCAGACTTTCCGGTTTCAAGGAACACGGGCTGATAGCTCGTTTCAGAGCATGCTACAACCCTTGCAATACCTGTACATTTCCTGAGGTGCTGTCCATTCAAGAAGAGGAACGCTCCTTAATTTGATGTGAATGTCATAAAGCCCTTCATTAAACAAATCTCCAGACCACTTTGCAACCTGCGGGGAAAAGTGTATCAACTTACATCAGACACAGTTATTTTAACTCATACATGTACATGTACGTTTACGGAATTCCTTTTCACAATGGATATATTTAAATAATTTATGCAAAGATAGCCCTATAGAGAACTTTACTAATTGCCACTTATTTAAAAACAAGAACAATTGGTCCCCTATCTAGGGACAACATAGCTTCTCAGCTTTTGTTTTGTCTTTAATTACAGTCCAACAGGTGTCTGTACAAGATGAGATTCAATGCAGAATTCTTCTCATTGTAAAGGAGCACATTGGTCTGCTTGCAGAGGCTTGATCTACTTTGAAGCAAAGTAAAACCAGGGGTGAATGAGGCCAGATCACAAAATATTGGTCAACAGATGCAAGTTGGACAAAAGTTTGCTTCAGATTTTATCACCTATCTTCAGCAGGGGGAGGTGGGGAAGGGGGGCAAATGAGTCAGCACCAAGTGACGGTTGACATCCTCTCTGCTAGATGACTGAAAACTTGTCAACTCCCGTGGTTATATATGGGTTATTGACCAAGTGTGAGGTCAAGATGGCTGGATATTGGCCAAGTTCTTTTTTTGCGAGTTTATGGACCGAGACGGAGTTGAGGTCCATAAACTCGCAAAAAAGAATGAGGCCAATATCCAGCCATCTTGACCACACAAGCTTGTTAATAAAGGATTTATTATATGGCTTTCGGGGAAATTTTTCTTGTGGGACACGGCGGGTAGTCCTGAGCGGGCAAGATAACTCTATCTTGCCCGCTCAGGTAGCCAATCACAGTGCAGGATTTGATTCTTGCCGCTCAAAGAGCCAGCCACACAATAAGATGAAATAATGATAAGTCCAGACAATAATCAAAGAAAATGCATGGGGGTTGGAAGTTAAATAATGACAAGAGTCAACTCATTACTGCACAGATATAGTTTCATAGTAAGCTACTTACAGAACCTGTAAATTAAAGTAGGTACACCGTACATAAAAAAAGCAGGATTATACATACCATGAGTGTTATCATGATTGGCAGGCCATAACTGATTTCATTGGTTGATTCTATTAGGATGACAGTCAAGCTGATTGTCATGCGCACAACTCCCCCCAAGAATGATGCTGCTCCTATCAGTGCAAATGTTCCATGATATGTGTGCTGGTATCCCAACAGCCTGAAAAACACATCACATTATTATGACCTGGCTCATGGTGTTAAAATGCATTAATCATCCTTCCAGGAGAGATAGCTACAGTTGTTACATTGCCACCCGTGTTTAACAGACTTCGTAAATTCATTAAATAGGTTTAGATTTTTTTTCTTTTGGTTTAACAGTTGTTGTCATGCATATGCCCAATCAACTTAATTACCTTTAATAAAGATAAAGATAAAGATAACTGTTATTTAAGAAAAGCACTCTTGCTATGCAAAGGTACCTCTAGACTACATAAACATGTATCTAAGCGCAACTTGTCCTGGCAGGTAGTGGTTTACTTGGAAAGCTCAGTGAAAGTATTTTGCCATTACCTGCAAAGTTCTCCAATAAAGCGGCCATAAGCTGCACCACACAACAAGCAAGGAACAAACAGACCACTAGGAACACTGGCACCATATGTCCAGCAGGCCAGGAAGTAGAAACAGATGAAAAAGATCCCCAGGGATGTCAGACTAAAGGCACCTGATGAGTAATCAGACAGATACTAACTGAAGGATACATGTATGTCATGCAATGCATTATTGTCAAAATGCATTATTGTCAAAATGACAATTTACACATTATCCAACAGCTTGATGTTAAAATCGTCAGTGACTGGTCCTACAGTGTCTTGGATATTTCAGACAATGATGCAATGTAGTGCTATGCCAACTTACATTCTCACTTCTGAACATAACCACCTTTAGTTAGTATAGGTAATCGTATGAATACGAGTACAATTAAGGCTTAACACTACAAGTGATATTTGAAAATTCCCTCATAATTGCACGAGCCTTTAGACAAGTGCAATTTGAAAGAATTTGCTTCCATCTGATTACTCATTTATTATATGACTGGGAAAATAACAAAAGTGTGAGCATTAATTTCACTGCAGTGCAAAATAAAACTTAACAGTATATTGGCCTGGTCTGAGCAATTGCAATGACAGTCTGAAGTAATTTTTTGCAGTTATATATTAAATAACATTAATACTAGCCAAGATGGTCAACCTAGGAGTGGAGAATTAATTTTGTGTACTTACAGGAACCACAGAAAATGATGAGCTAAATAACAGACCAAGACCTACTCTTTAAAGAATTATTTTTTAGCAGTTTGCATTGTAAGTTAGAGGAAAGTTCTGTTGCAGGAAGTAATTAAGGCCGCTGTCTAGTATCATCTAAGCTAGTTACAAGCTATCACAACACAGACATTTACCATCAAGATGGAAAAGTTGCCTGATTGCTGACTCCTGAGAGGTAAAGAACAATGTGGCCATGTCATTGAACTGTCCATCTTGACAAAAGTAAGGCTTGGTGTCATTCCCCTTAGTGCTGCCCTGTAGAAAGGAAAACTGTTCTGTAAATGTGTAAACTACACTCAACTTGTACAATGAGGCTGTATCTAAAGAACAATAACTACTGTAGTTATAAAGTACAGTGTCTCACTAAGAGTTAAATTTTCAAAGGAAATCTTTGTGACAATCCATTACTGGTCAAGAGTATAATTATATATATAAATAATCTCTCTAGTGTAATCAGTTCCATTCTTCATAACCCCACTTAATCTCCGATTGCACAAAGATTTTTTTTTTCAATATTTGCTAAGATTAGAGCAGGAGGGTATGGAGAACAAGACTGCAAGTTGAATCTCACAGATTTCCACTATAATGTCTTAATACCAAGTTAGAGCACATTGTTTAGTATACTACCATTTTTGCAAAACAGATTCAACTAGTACAATGAGGCTGTATTTATAGAAAAAATTATAAAATTGGTTTTAGAATACAATCTCTCCATACTGGTATTTATAAATGATGTGAGGAAATACTTATAACAGTCTATTACTAGTCAAGAGTACATGTACATATAAAATCATTTCTCCATAAAGTTAAAACAAGTGCCATTATCCGTACCGTCCATTCTTGGTTTTGTATTGATTTTACAAACTTTACAAAAGTAGTACATGAATGCTAGGTGAATTTCAGAGTTTTCCACTTTCATGTCACACTCTATACAGCATCAAGATGATGTTAGACTTACAGGAGGAAGTGTCTTGCAGCGTGCAAGGTATATTGGACCAAAGAATGCTACTGAAGTGGTGAGAAAACCAACCAGAACAGCTTCAAGAATCCTATAATATGCAAAAACAGACAATAAAAACTGGATAGTACAACTACAGCTTTATGGAGCTGCTATTTTAAATAACCATCCAAGAAAATAAATGATCCACAACTTGTAATTTTACATATATCCTCATAGAATACAGTTTGTTTGATTTGATGACTTGAAAAACCAATATATAACCAGCTGAAGGTAAAATATTTTAAAAATTTGGAACATGACATTCTATGACTTTATATTAATCAATCTTACCAAAATTTCTTAATGTTTGTTACAAGAATTCTTGAAGTAAATAAAGATGGGCCAGCACGCCTAGATCATTATATCAGTTAATCATTATTAATTTTAGTGGAATCAAGTCATGTGTTATGCCCACGATGTCTTTACTGTGGAAAAAGAAACTTTTAGTTATGTCGTAGTATAACTAAAGTCAAGAGTAGTTTTCACTTGCATTTTTACAATAGTACACTTAATGTTTGGTGTAAAACACAGGTGCCACTTTCTCATCCAATCAGAAACAATTATACCAAGACCAGTGGTGACTCACTCGAACTCTCAAGCTTTGCGTCAGATACATGTATGTCCTCTTAGTTTTGATTGGTCCATCAGTACACCAGATTGTCTGTGCCCTTTGTGATTGGCCAGAGTGATAACTTTGAAACACTCAGTTGAAAACTACTCTAACTTACTATTGAAGTTATTAAATTACCTAACATGCTTAGCTCGTGAATAGACATGCAAGATGCGATGGACTGTGACATGTTTGTTCAAAGCATTGAACCAGGCTCCAAGAAGACCACCAACAAAGCCCATAGCAATGAAGATCAGAACATCCTGTAGGTTCCACAGATCACACTTCTCTGTTCCTTCCTTACACTTTGAATCAAAACATAACTACCAGTCAGAGTTGATGAGTAACTCACAGTACAGCTTATTTTCAACTATAGTTACAGCTTAACTCCATTTGTTTGCATCTACTTTGAACATGGAAGGTTGTCCTGCATTCAATGGTTGGTTCCTGGACCAAAAACCTGTGTCTTAAAAATCAATACCTGAAAGTGATTTATGCTTGTTTTACTTTTAGAAATGCGGGGCTCACAGATGATTAAACATTTGCATTGAGACATTAAACAGTTGCTATTGTCTCCTCGCCTTCAGTATCATGGTTAAAATGTGTAGAGAAAATTAGTCCTTCATGTTTTTGTTTTCTGCTCTGAACATTATGACAGCATTTCTCTCAATAGGAATCATTTGAAATATACACCACATCAAAATTTAAAGTATTATACATAAATTGTCAAAAAAAATTAGGTAATGCACCCTGAAGTCTCCAAAGTTGAGCAAGCCAGGCTGATTGAATAAACCCCAGCCATAACCAAAAATACCAGTCAAACAAAAGTTCAATGTGAATGTGGAAGCCATGGAACAGAAAAACTGAAAAAGAGATCAAGAAAGAAACATTATTTTACGCATAATTTGTAATGTTTAAAATCCCAGTTCGTAGGAGACAAAGTGTGTTGGACTCTTGATCTGGCAGACCAGGTTCCAGAACTAATACCTAAAGATACTTTATTCTCAAACTCATTAATAATTCATCAAGTTTAAATAGACAAACGAAATCATGACGGTGACAGTGTTTGGATATCTGATCTTAATTAGCATAGATTTTTGTGAGTTCATTTCTCCATTTTCTACTTACTTTTAGTTTCAATTGAGATGATGAATCAAACACTCAAGACAGTGTTTTACCAAATCAAACTCCTCAAAGTTCATCAAAAATACTCCCCTGTGCATCGCATTTTCAACTCTCCTCTCGTTGTTTTGAATGTGGTCAAACACAGTCTTTCATGTCTGATATATTACCTCTCACAGTGTTTTTCCCCAGTTGGATAAAAGAAAAGAAAACTAAAAAAAATGCTAGGAGACAACCTGTGATGAACTAGCATCCTATCCAAAGGGAGACTAACAAATGAACATATTCATTTCTATAAACTTTCTGCTAAACCGTAATTTATAAGCTCCAATGTGGGCCTGTGTCATTAGTCAGCTTGCTCATTACAAAGTCAGTACAAAACTATGATACAAGCATAAAAATCAAAGTCAAAATGTAGATTGTGTACTTATAGGCCTGTTTACTTTGCTTTAAGTTTTAGTGACAAATCATGGAGGATTGATTTCCGAACATTGTTACAATATGTTCTACTGGAAATAAAAGTAATCTTACACTTCTCCATGTGAGTGCTTGGTTCCAAAATGAGCTTCCTTCCTCCAAGCTAAATAACACCCCTCCTATGGGAGCCCCAAAAGCCGCTGGAATTAAAAAATGAATATTTAATGTATTACATTTGAAATAATAGAATCTTTGTCATCACTATTTTAATTCATAATCTAACAACATAGATTTCTAGTAAGATAAATTATTACTATAATGGCTAATAACAGTACCTGCTACTCCAGCAGCTGCACCTCCCGACACAAAATCTCTTTTCTCTCTGATGTGATTTGAAAGAAAAAAAAATTAAATTGAGATCCATTCTGCTGTTATTTCAAAACTTACACATTTAAAATCAAGATTCTTGTTATGTGGAATGTCAGCTGTATACACCGTATATACATGTACATGTAATAACAAAATTATAGCACTATTTAACCTCACCATAACCTCAAATCATGTGCTCTTTTTATACACAATATATTAATTAAAATGTTTTCGTCAATATAGTTTAACCAACAGATTTAAGCATATTAACCTGAGGAGACTATTTAGTGAGGCTGGAACAGCTGAAACACGTTTGATGGACACAATCCCCTCAGCTCTCAGGTCAACTCTAATTTGAAAACTTCCTTTAATATACCAACAATGAATAGAATTACCTGTCTGTTCGGAAGTACGGAAAATCAAAGTTGATTTTTCTAAATGCAATACTTTGAAACTGTTAAGGAAGAAAAAAGGAAATGCTTTATCGTGCGATTGAAAGTGGATTTCATCTTAAGTGTATTTTGTGTGATTATTTAATAATAATTTAAAGTAATTATAGATAAATGAAACATTGACAAAAAGAACAACAAACTGTGTATTACGCACATATAAGTTACAATCAGTATTTATCTACCAGACACATGGTTGTAAGATCCTACTAATTTAGAAATAATTAAATTTTTAAAGTTACTTTACTACCTGGGGTACTCCAGCACCTATAATTGCACCACTGTGGATCATTGGTCCTTCTTTCCCGACAAATAAACCTGAATGATGCAAAACATAGCAGTAACATAACAGTCAGGAAGATGTGGTGAAAATATGGTATGAATTCATTTTAATTTCTAATTTCCGAAATAAAACACAGAGGGTCTGAGCCATCGCTTCAGGATTAGCAGGTTTGCATACATGTAACACTTTTGTCCTCATCCTTTCATCTAATTATAATTATACACAGAAGTGTGCAGTATTAGGAATATGTCCTCAGTAGAAAGCCACCTATCTGTTAATGACAAAAGTAATGTTTTTGGTCTCCTTACCTCCAGCAACACTAAACAACACACCAACTGCTTTACATATTAGGGTTTTAAGTCGCACCACATGAGGAACCTGCAATCCAAACATTTTGTGTACTGGTATTAAGAACCTCACTTGGTCTCAGAAGTATACAGTATGCCAGAATGACACTGAGCAGAAATACAACAGTACAGAATTTCAAATTGGTCCATTCTGAGAAAGGGTAAACATTAATTTATTATGCACATTATGTTTAACGAGCATTTTTCCTGGATGTACTTGTAATTCAAGGATTTCATTCAGGGCAAAACTTTTTAAACTGAACTTCTTTATAAGAAAAACTTTCCTCTCGATTGTCTGAGACCAGACAGGCAAAATCATCCTCACAGCTGGTCAATTTGCCTGGTGACTGGCCCTTAATGAAAGCCCTAGTATTTGCTGCATTCTTATGCTCAAATTCTCTGGGACTGTCATAAGAAGCTGGCAAATGGGAAGTTAAAATATACATCTATGTCAAGAAACATTATTGCTGCACCAGAGCCGATTAGCAACTCAAAATTATAGTCGAGATTCTGGTCATGATCAACTGAGTAATGACAGTCCTGATAGGACTGTAAAGTACCATCATGATTGCATTCACGTGCTAGCTAGGTAATTATCGAATAACAACTAACCTTCACTCCATTCAGGTAACACTTGATTTCAGGAATTCCACTTCCAGCTGCCACAGGCTAAAACAAATCAGAAATAAAAAAGTCTGAATCTGTGGATTTCCCTAGAGTGGCTTTTTTTAATTCTCTGATTCATGAGGTAAGCTGTCCAGGTAGCATTGTTCATATCTATAATTTATGGCTTGCCTTCTGGCATCCATTCCTTGTTCTCCCCACCAGCTAGGAAAGTGATAAACTAAATATCTTAATTGCATGAAAAACATGGAGAATACTGAGCATACTGTCCGATAGATTTTGTTTTCATTGCAACAGAATTAATATATAGCTAATACAGGACCAAGTGTTGTTTAATATTGACATAATTTGACAAGAAAAATTATCGGAACTGCAAAATTGGGAGATTGGTCATAGGTAGAGTACAGTACAGTAATTAGCAACTCAAGAATTTCTTTAATCTGGACAGTTATTTTCAAATTACTGGAAAAGCTATAATAATATACTATACTATATACATCAAAAAACAATTAGCAACATATGCTTGATTGACAATAATATATATGGAGATTAAAATGAGAAATTGGAAACTGGTTTGTCCAGGAAAAGAGGAGCTCCAATTAAAAAAAAATTTAGTAATAATTGTGATTTCTTTCAAAACAATAAATCAAATGAGAAAATTACCACCAAACCAAGATTAATAAGTGGCAGACAATATTTTCAATGGTCATAATGTTTACAGATGAAATTTTCAACATGTTGTGAGCATAGGACAAAAAAAGGTCATTAACTGTTTCCCCTATATATTGCTAGGTACATGTACATACCTCAATGGCACAAAGTATTCCAGCTATAAGACAGAACAGGCCATTAATTGCCATCAAAATAAGAAGAGTCACTGCTAGACAACCTGAAGGTGTACAAGCTATAAGAGCTGCAGTACACAGTGAAGGGTAAGTTAAGGATACACATAGGCTGCACAGAACAGAATTGAATAATAAATAAATTGCCCGTAATAACGTAATAACAGGGTGATCATAAGGCAGGGTTCCACTGTATTTTTAACAGCTAAAGGAAACTAAACAATGAGTGATTAAAGTTCACTTGTTAACTATAGCACCTTGTACTACAGTCAAGAAATACTTCTGCGAATTTGGTGGTACACTGCAGTGCAGGCATTATTTTGGAACAGAAAACTCAATAACCGTGGGTCTTCAATGCCGCCATCTGGATGGTAACTAGTAGAGGGTAGGGGAAGAAGGGGGTGGGGTCCATTTTTTCACACCTACTCCCTCTGTAAATTTTCCCTCACCCCAGCCCTCCAAAGTTTTTTGTCGTTTTTTTCTCAACTCATCACAGTTAACAAATCCAAGATGGCGGTCTAATACAAAAATGTGCACTTGTATACCTGAAATACACCTGTACTGAAGACTACTTACACGTATAGTCTGTCTGCTTGACATTGAACAACTTGTTAATATATGACCCGTTCTATGACTTGGTAAAAGATACATTTGTGGATGGTATCGAATTTCCACTTGGTTAAAAGTGTCACAAAGTAATCAATAAAAACAGCAACCTGCAAATGAGCATATTATTCAATTAAGCTTGGTTCAAATTAGTAAGTGTTATTTTTGCAAATAAGAACTCAGCTGAATAATATTATACACAACTACTTTTTATAATGTTCAATGTGCACTTATGGACGAATTACGTTTCTAGTAAGTGGCGAACCAGAAAGCAAATGAGCATCTGTATAAACATGCAAGCCATTAGGTACGTCAGTGTGCATATATGCCAAGGAACAGGTCACCGCAATCAAAAGAAAACAATAATTTCACAAAGAATTCTGACAACAAATAAATACTGCTGTACTGTTATTTTTATTATCTCACGTCCTTGCAGCTTAGTCTGGCCACTTAGTCTAGCCACACATTAGAAAACAGCAATATCATTATACACTGTCAAAAAATATGCACTCAAACCCAATGACTGGTTGCCTCCAATGTGCAATATACTGTAATTGTCACAAATTATGAAGAGATCACTACTAAATGAACAGCTTACCAAGCCTGTCAATATTCCAATGGCTCCTGTTACTATCCATCTCACAACTTCTTGTCCCAAGAGTGACTATCACATATAATAAGAAACATCATTTTGAAATGTCATGATGTGAAATTCACAAATTCTGATTGGATGAATGTGTTGCGATGTTCAGTTTCAATCACAGGAGTGAAATACTGAGCAATTCTGTGGAGTCACCAGCATATTTTATCAATTGAAAGTACATTTGTTCCTCACATGCCAAATTAGCACTTTTGCATGATTCTGACTGTGATCCACATCACCAGCAAAAATCACCCTCGCAATAGAAGGCACACCTCTGAATTTTGCCACTCATTAAAATGAATCACTGGTGTCTCATTCTTAGCCTGAAACACAAGCACTACATGAAACCAAATTTTTGTTATTTTCTCAAACAAAACAAACACTTTTAACTTTTTTACATGGCTGTTCCTCTCTCCTGCACAGATGTTCAAGCATTCGTTATATAAATCTGTTGTGTGAAGTGAGTGCAGGTGCAAAGTCCAATGGATCGATCAGCCCACACCTTCTGCCATCACCTTTCACGTAACCCTGTGCAGACCTGCACTCATATCATTCAGTGGATTCTCCCCACCAAAAATAAATTCCTTTGAGCCTCTGCGTAGGAAAGGGTGGCTGTACCTTTTTATCTCTGGATGCAAGCATCTGTGAAAAAGGTTTGTTGTAGCAAACATCATAATCAAGGCTCTGTTAAAGAAAGGGCAAAAAAGACACAAATCTAAAAACAAAAACAAAACCTTGAACTAACAGTGAATTTAAAGTAAATTTATTCGTTAAGAAAAATAAGTAAAATGAAAAGGTTGGGCACTGCATACCTTCAGGAATTGCAAGTGCCTTAAATTAAAATAGGTTTAGCTGGTACCTCATAGTCTTTACTTGGAAGTTTAGATTTTGCATGAGAATATCCCTCGGCATGAAGTTCCATCTGCCAGACAAAAAGTATTAGTTAAGTGGTCAGTGCCGAACTGATGAGAAATAAATGGATAGCTTGATTAAGGAGAAAAATGTAACCATATGACCAATGACAAAAGTGTTGTGAATCAGAAAATAGTCTCTGTGTGAAACAGAATCACATGCCTGTGCTCCCCTGAAGCAATAGAGCACTTCATCCGTGCTTACATAACCTCATCTAGACATGAGGAGGGTTGGGAGAATTTACAGATTAATCATTGATATTAACTTTCAAGAATTCTCCCAGCCCCCCAAGAGTTTAGATGAGGCTATGTAAGCACAGAAAAAGTGCTCTATTGCTTTTATAAAATAATTCTCAAAAATACGCGCGAATCTAAAACGTCACAACTGTGTTTACATACTCTCACCTAAACACACCTATTGACCAATGAGAATGCACATAGTAGATCAGTTATTTTATAACATAATACATGTATATATATTAAGTACTCTGTTCTACCATACCAAGTCTGCTTTGGCAGCCTAACGTTTATGAAAATAAAATCAACAGTAGCATAAATTGGTCCTTTGCATGACCGGGTCATGTGAATTTGTTGATCTTAAAAAATGGCTGTGGCAAAAAAATATACGCCAGAAATGGAATAAGCATGATGAAATTAGTAACTAAAGGTTTTTAATGTAGGAGATTTGCACGTTGTCATCATTTGACTACAACTACCAGAATTCCTTTTGTTTTTTTCTTTATTATTTATTTTGAAGCCCCACTGGGGTTTAAATAACAATCGCCCTAAGTACTGTAGCATAAGAAACAGAAAAAGTGAAGGATTCTGGTAGTTGTAGTCAAATGATGCCACCATGCAAATAGTCTATTTTGAGGCTAGCCACTGATGTTTAAGTGCCAGATTTAAAAGCAGTTTCAAAGTTTGAAAATTTAGACTTGTATCTTGGATAGCAAAACTTACATGTACCTTCCAGCAGTTTTTCTCAGTATGCAAGTCTTGTTAATTTTTTAAACATTGACAGCACTGTAAAATCACTCATTAACAAGCATCTAGTCAGTGGCTTGAAATATATAGAACTGTCAGCCTTACCAATTTCATCATGCTCTGCATCCATTTCATACCACAACTATTTATTATGATTGACAAGGTCACATGACAAGATCATGCAAAGGATCTATTCAGCTTCACTCTTGATACCAGCCTTGTTGCCGTGGAAGTGTACTGGGCACAAGAGAAGTCAAAACTGGTAAGTCACAACATCACCAAGGAGTGTGCTACCTACTCAAATGATGCTTATTTGTAAGTTAATTCTTTTACCGAATCCCATGCTCCTCCCCATAGCCCTTTTTGCTTCTCTTAGCCGGCGTGATCTTGGCACAAGAAACGAAGGGCTCTGGGGACATTGAATCTCTGGGATTGGCTCTGGGATTTTTGAATTAATTCAAATTTTTTCGACTGGCCATTTGAAAACAAAGAAATCTTGGAACAGAAGTCAAAATGTTCGAGTGGATATTGCTGCCATGAAAATATGAAACAGCTGTGACCAGCCGTGCTCTTGAAGGGCCATTAGACAGCTGAACTGCAAATCGTTTAGCTTCACGGTCTGACCTCACATCAAGGCATTGAAAAGCGAAACAACCAAAATAAACTATTTAGTTGATCCACACCAGGAGTTAAAAACAAAGGGCAATAACTGAAAACTCAATGAATGCCAAAGCCTGTCAGAAAAACAATTAGACTGATGAAAACATTCTCCAAATTCATGCCACTTAACGTCTGAGACAAATTCCTCAAATCCTGCCTCAACGGCTGCCATTGACAATCCCATACAGTGTATACTATAACAAACATTACAACTGCATACAATTCATGTATCACATGAAGACCAAAAGTCCTAGAATCTAGGACTGAAAATCCTTTGTCTCCAGAGCCCTTCATTTCTCGTGTCGAGACCATGCCAGCTAAGAGAGGCGAAAAGGGCTATGGGGACGAGAATGACCAAATCCTTGAACCCAGTATATTAACATGAGAGGACATGGGAGATAAGGTCTTTAATTGTAATAGTGAAAGTGGTATTTCCTTAATTTGTTGCAGCTTTGAATTATGATTAGGACACTAGGTTTAATACTATAGCTTACTTAAATTTTAACATCGAAATCAAAGTATTTCCCGAACACCTTGCTTCATAGAGTTTAATAAAAACGTAAGCTTACAATTAACCATAAAATTGATTATGGGATGAATGTAAGCTTGATATCTCACTCACCAGTTCCTGAGAGCCTTCAGCGAATCGTTCTACTCGTTGTCCGTCCATTCAGATTACACTGTAACTCACTGTTTAATGCTTGCTGAATGGCAGAGAGAACAGCTAACAGCTAACTTAAGGTTTTCCTTCGTTCATTCATGAGCTCAAATTGTGCCTCTTTCGGACAATCGCCTGGGACGGAGGGTAAGTACGTTGTCAGACTTACCCTACAAAACCTAACGCACGTAAGCCCAGGACGTAAGGTTTCCAGCGTTATGCATAAAACTGTTGAACTTGACAACCATCAAAAGTGCAACGAAGGTCTCAGACAATACAATACTGTGCAAGTTTCGTACCTGTTCAAAGAACTTCCTCCCCATCCAGCCCTCTCGGCCCAATTCTCAGCCCACTTTCACAAACCGTATCAGCCTGGGTACGAATTTATTGTAAGAGGCTCCATATCCGATTAACACGACATGTGGAAAAAGACCAGTTGGCGATAAATTTTGCTTTCTCTGCCAAGTATTCCTTGTGACGTCCTCATGATGCTGTAAGTAAAAGGTAAGAATAATTCTCCGTGTGTTTAACGAAATGGTTTACTAACTGTTCTCTTCGCACTGGCACAGCTGTCGAGTTCTTTTTCATTGAGGTAGTCCGTTGTTGTTTCTTCTTGTTTACTCTTTTATCGCGGTCATTTCCATGATAAATTTTCCAATTTATGTTGTAGTTTACCCGACATGAAATTTCGGTATTCCTCAGAGATCCTCTGAATATTTCCTCAAAGCTTAAAGCAGATGAAATTCAATTCTGTTCGCGTGGGAAGGTTGTGACCGATCTTCGATGCAAAGTATTAAGTCTGATCTTGAAATGCGAGCTGATTCTTTGTACGATTGCTTTCTTTTGCGGAAGTCGTTAGCAGTTTCAGTTCGATCGCCTTAGTTAAAATATCTGGCGGTCCTTTGCGAAGAATAATACATGGCAGTCTTTTGGCGTTCTTATTAACTACCATAGCCTTAAATAATTTTTTTCCCTATAGATCTTTTTTTTTTTGCATATTTTGTATTTATCCCTGCCAATTAACTCAATGTTTAGGTAGATGAACTGAATGTGCATGGATTGGAAGACTGGTGATCGAACTTGTGTTCGAAGATTTTATTGCTGTACAGACTAACAGTCGTTTCTATCGAATTCGAAGTAATTTTTCTCTTTGTTTTTCTCAACAATCAATGATTTGAAAGTCCATAGAGTTCAGATGCATGCTAAATACGAAATAAAATCGTTTTCCTGAGTTGGAATTTACAAAGCAATTGAATTTAAAGATATTTCCGCGTTATACTAGGAACCATTTTGTCAGTGTTGATTGTTATAACTGGATCTTAACATCTATAGCTAGAACATAACTACAAGCTAACCAACAAAGGT
>Ga0126339_10001778_pt1 | contig 15021 bp, 12 predicted proteins | sample OrbTmetagenome_2_FD_92532 | JGI IMG/M metagenome (GOLD analysis project Ga0126339, IMG submission 92532) | Coral microbial communities from Petempiche,Puerto Morelos, Mexico - Orbicella T R C metagenome | ecosystem: Host-associated > Invertebrates > Cnidaria > Coral | place: Petempiche,Puerto... | reverse complement strand
ACTAGATACAACCAAGATGGCGGACGAATGAAGGCTGATCGCGCGGGCTTTTATACAACAATGAACGCCGCTGACCGACCGACTACAGCGGAGTGCCGCTGGACAACCAGCCTACTGGCGCAGGGTTTACGTCAAACATTACATTTCACAATTATTCAAACTACAAACTCCGTCAACAAGAAAACAAGTTCCCAGACGACAAAAAGTAAACCATCTCCCAGAAGATTGATTAATTCCCTCTTACTACAAGTACAGCATGGGCAGCCTGCTCACCTTTAATGTCAGCACTTCATCTTCCTGTTGTGAATGAACAGGGATGTGCTGTAGAAGGTTGTTTTCCTCACAATACAGTTCCTTTAGTGGAAGATGTGCCAGCTGATAGAACAAAGCAGAATAAGTTGTAAGAATTGTAACTGCACCTGTTAAAGAAGAGGAAAATATGACATTGGTTGAAAACAATCATGAAACTTCAACCTGTCAAGAAGGAACTAGTACAACTTACAAAAATTCAGGCAAACCCTTCTGGCCTTCACTAAATTAAATTGGAAACCTCCCATTGTAAGGCAGACATCTCTCATAAACCAACACGAAGTGCAACGATGCATTTTTTTATCTTCCTATCAGTGACCACTTCTTCTAATTGGACACCGAATCATGATACTCTTCAAACAACAGCACTTCATTTTACCCTCCAATAAGACACCTCTCTGAAGTTCATGCTTTTCTGGCCTCATGATGAGCCATGCAATGACTTGACGGTGTCCAGTTTTCAGAGGTTTGATTGATTGTTTCTATTCTACTTCTTTAAAGCCTCATTGGATGACAAAATGAACCCAATCCTGTATCCAGATTCAGATTGGGTTCATTTAGATCTGATATCAAATGACTAATGATAAAATGATACCATCCCTGTACTTAAAACGTAGACTGGTAATGTACATGTATGTATGTTTTATATGTTAACAGACCTCAGCAGGGAATATTCTGAGTCTGTTGGCTGACACATCCAGTATCCTGAGCTGGGTACATTTTGACAAGCCCTATCAAAACAAGACAGTTATAGAGAACTGTAAATGTTATACATACATATACGAGAAGGATTCGTTTGCAAATGATATGAGTACAATAGCAAACTTTAAAATCATCTGTATTATGAGATAGGAGGTTATATGATACAAAATCTTTCCCCTTCAAAGAGGAGACATTATCTCCTTTTTAGTTGGAAAATTCATAATGAGAAACAACAAAACGATACTGTAAATGGGACAATCAATGATCAGTGGCTTACATGTATATCTCACTGAATTTGTTAAATATAGTCATTTAAAAATAGCTTGACAACAACGGTAATTAATATTAGAAAACCTAACCTCTGGTAACTCCTCTATAAAGTTTTTGTACACATAAAGTTTGGTGAGGTTCCTAAGAAATGCCATGTCTTCTGGAAGGCTATAATCGAACAAACAGAAAAAAATAAGCACAGGTATGACCAAATAATAAAGACATTTTCCTTGCAACATGATACACAACAATGTCGCAAAGCAAGCTGAAAAACATTGTTACCTAAATTATCAACAATTTGTGCCACGTAGGAGCAACATGTTGCATCAACAGTTAAATCACAACTAATTTCTACCCTGGCTTACAGAGGCATGTCGCACTGAAACTTTATATTGTTTCTGCAGGGTTTGTACTTGCCTGGGTACCCTGGCAGACCTCCAATTCTTTTTAAGTTCTGCACTTTTTCAATTTTAGTACATTCCTGGAGTTGGTACATGTACTAAGATCAAATCTTAGCATGATGATTGAATTGTGAATAAAGTATTTATACCTTGATATTTGGTTATTGGCGAGATGCAGCTCTGTCAAGTTGATCAAGTGACAGATCTCTGTTGGAACACTTTGAAGGTGATTGTGATCCACACTAAGAAACTGCAAGGATACCAGCCTGGATACAGTGAAGATTACAATAAAACAGAATTGAAGCCAAAATCTGAACATGTTAAATAGTGTGATAAAATAATAAATTAACTTTTGAGGATTCATTTTCACAAAACTGATTTGTCAAAACATAGAAAGAAACACTAAAGACAGAGTTCAATGCTCTCAAGATCAACAACAGCATACCAGATGACTTTAACCAAACAACTATCTTCCCTTTAATTTCAATTTAAAATTAGATCATACCAATTTGGTCAGTGTAGAACGCAGACTGCAAAATGCAGACCAAAGGTAGAATGCACACAGCAGACAGCAGACTTTTTAACTGAATTGCATTGCCATTTCTAGCATTGAGAGCTAACCATAAACAGGCTAATCGGAGCATTATTCAGGCTAACCAGGGTGATATTCCGACTTACCAAAGTGCAGACTTTCACTATGAGTAGCCTGAATATCTCTGTTTATGATTAACACTCAATAATGGAAAATAACACAATATTTACTTAAAAAGTCTTTAGTGCGCAGTCTGCATTTTACCCAAAGTCTGCTCTTTACCCCAAGTCTGCAGTCTGCAGCCTGTGTTTCATGCTGACCGGATATCAATTGGGGAGTTGAAGGACAATGAGCATGCAAAGCAGAGTTAGGATTCTGGTGTAATTAATTAAAAATAATTTTAAAATTTTGCATAAAAATGAACACCTGTTGATTTCAATTGGCAAGGTATGTAGCTGGTTTCCATTCAAATTGAGAAATGTGAGTTTTTGAAGTCCACCTACATGAAAGAGGAACACAACAGGAATAAATTAATTACTAGATCAAATTATTATATAATTTTTCTGCCATAATTATAATAATTATTGTTAACCTCCACAAAATACCTGTATCTAACCGTGCAAGGTCATTGGAAATTCTGAGGAGAAGGAATGTATTAAATCAAAGGAAGTATAAAGTTAAACTTCAATTCCCTGAGTGACAAGGAGACGGATTTAAACCCAAAATTTTCAATGAGAGCAGTATGAAATATTTTCTGGAAGACTAGAGTCCAATTTCCTAATTTAATAACTACTGATAATAGACATTCAAAATAGGTTGTGCATGAAGCAGCCAGTGGAGTGGCATATTATACCCATCCATCTAGCTCTCCACTCCTACAAACATGTACATTATTGTTGTGGATACTGTTCACATGCATAACAGTTGTTGATCAGTAAAATAATACATGTACTAAGTAACAACTGATTAATGAAAGACACTCCACAGTTCTCTGGTGATATGTAGTGCACACGTCTGGCGTGTCTCGAAAACCTGAATTGTCACAAATAGTAGGAAATTGTCATATTTAGCATTTACCATGAATAGTGTACCTGAGTTAGCCTAACTGCAGTACTATTATGCTACCCATAGCGCTTTTGGCTATACGTGACTAATTGCCACTATTTGTGACAATTCACCATGGGTTGGTACATTTCACTGACTCCCAGCCCATGGACTACCATGATGGGCTACAGAAATAGACTAACCTAAAATGGATTGCCTAAATGGACTAGCTCAATGATCACATGGACTACCAAAATAGACTACAACATGAACTACCCATATGGACTACCTAAAAAAGTGTTTTAAGTTGTTTTTCCAGGCAATATGGCTGAGGTGCATAGTCATGGAAGAATAATAGAAATATCAATGTTAAGCCCCAAGGTACTAGGGTTGGGGGGGGGGGGGAATGACTCAGTGAGCCTTTTGGATCAGGGGATTTTGACACTTGGTGCTGCTCCAGGGTTGGAAATTTAACATGGCAGCAAGTGAAGGGAGAGCAATTGGACAATCACTAGGTGTGGGCATTGAGGATTTTGACTCTGGCTTCCTTGAAATTGTGAAATTCCCTGGGTCTACCCTCCCTCTCCCCACACCTAAAAGCAGATTGCAATGTCAGGGATAACATGCAATTTTCTTCTACTATGTACTTTTTTATAGAAAGGGCTTTAGAAATCAAGATATTATATATTTTTTGGGATGGGAGAGATGCTAATATAAAACCTTAAAAAATATGAAATAAAAGAATATAAAATTAATATAAAAAATATTAAAATTAATATAAATATATCAAAATTAACATAAAATTAAGATAAGACCTTTTCTTCCTGCAATTGAAAAACCCACTTAAGGAAATGGCCATAACAGCCATGTCAAATTTCCAACCCTGGGCCAGCACCCAAGCATCAAAATCCCTGCCCAGAAAGCCAGACGAGTCAATGATTGTCTGGAAGAAAGTCCTGTTTTGGAATTTCTCTTTTTTTTAAGTAGTCCATATGGGTAGTCCATTTTGTAGTCCATTTAGCAGTCCCCCGTCACTGAAGGTCAGCAAAATGTACCGACCCATTCACCAGTGACCACTATGCCCTGTTTGCTATTTGAAATTCTTTGAGTTCTTCAGACACACCAGGCACATGCACATATGTATGACTACTCTTACAAAGAATCACAGACCTGACTGACGATCTTACTCACATCAAGTGTTGAACAACTAGAGACATCTGTTTACAGAGGGTAACCCAAAAACACTGACCCCTGGTCCGCAGACCCCCACTAGGGACCGGGTCTGTGGACTACCCATGGACCGGTCCACGGACTACCCCTACGGACCCCTCTACCGACCACCCCCCAAAATAGAATAAAAATAAGAAAAAAATATTTCACTGATGGGTTGTCTAATAGATAACTCATATCGGTGAAATTTTGAGTGCAAATGAAATTAACATGCCCCCCCCCCCCCAAAAAAAAAGGAGATGCCAATGGCAAAAAGAAGCAAAGCTTTTAACTTTCATTTGTGGCTCAATCGGGCTATGGGAGGTGTGTTTTTAGGTTCAAATAGGTGGTTTAAGCTTATTTGTACCTGTAATTCCGCAAAGCAAATTATGAAGCCTGGAACGACTTCATGAATCTACGGGAGAATGGGTTGAACAAAATGGCAGAGGGGAAAGAGCGCAATATTCGAGGCTTCCCAGAGGCTTCCCAGAGGCTTCCCAGAGGCCTCCTGGAGACTTCCCAGTCTTTCATATACTGTATGGCCACGGTAAAGGAAATGGCAATGTGTAATGATATAACTTGCGCCGGAGCCTGAACCCAAGAATGTTACATTTGCATACTGTAACGTTGGAAATTTTGCCGACACAAGTAATCTATTAGACAACCCTTAAGTGAAACATTTGTTTCTTATTTTCATTCTATTTTGGGAGGTGGTCTGTAGAGGGGGTCCGTAGGGGTAGTCCGTGTGCCGGTCCATAGGTAGTCCGCAGACCCGGTCCGTAGTGGGGGTCCGCGGCCGGGGTCAGTGTTTTCGGGTTACCCGTTTACAGAGCATACAATTATCCAGGAGTGCTGACATTTAATTTACTTCTGGTGCTCAGCAATGTACAAAATGAAATTATTCTAGTTAAGCATACTTACTGAGAACAACTGAATTAAGTTCGCTTAATTTGTTGTTGAACAAGTGCAACCTCTGCAAGCCAGACAAGAAGGAGAGGACTTCCGGAAGAACTGCAAGTTTGTTGTTTCCAAGGTTCAGAGATTCAAGCTTGTAAAACAAAACATTAAAAGAAAGTTAGGCGTAAGTTAAAGCTCCCAGAGTAACCTAAAATTCATTAAAACCACAAAAAGGCTCCAACCATTGTCATTTTGTTTGCCCGTGGAAACTGTAAACAGACTAACGTGAAGTTATCACCTGTTTAAGTGAGGAAAATTCGGGAGGTAGATCTGTTAATACATTGTTCTTCAAGTCAACAGTTTTTAAGGAAATTATTTTTCCGATTATTGGTGGAACATTTCGCAACTCCTTACTGCAAATACTGAGGGATTTAGGCTTTCCTTTAGTCGCGTTCAGCAAAATTCTATCCGCCATTTTGTATCCATGTCACTAATGCTCGCGGGCTCAAGCATCGACCCTCGTCACTCGAGCTTCAAGGAAGAGACAAGCATTGTAAGGTTAGAATCTAAAACAAATATATATGGAACACTTTTAAAGATGAGTGGAGTGTCGTTTGTTTCAGAGACAGAAATAGATGAAATACGTCAAAAAAGACAGGAAGAATGGGAAAAAGTGAGAAAAGAAGATGACCCATTAGGTAAGCAAGGCTAGTGTGTTTGTTTACTAGCTGTATTTCTCCAGATCAACATAAAGGGTAAACATTATAACTAAATTTTTCGATCTTGATTTGAAGATTGATCATGTTGATCTGTCCTAGCCAGAGAAGTCCAATAATATTATTCAAAATTATTGCTGAAACAAACAATAAATAATTTACAATGGACGGATATTTGCAGAAAGTCCTTGTTGTTCTGGTTCATTAATTTTGTGTAGTTTGCAACCTTAACTTGACTAAGTTAAGAATAAAAATACTTAGTAAGATAGCTTGGTATCTAAGTTGAATGTCAATAGAAATGTTAACCGGTTTTTCTTTGCCATACTCTGTGATTGGTTAAATTAAGCCCCTGTCATCTAAAGCTTACCCAGTCAGATACAAACCTAAAGCCGTTGTAGTCTGTCTTTGAATTGTGCTGGACACTGGATATTAGAGTAGTACACATGCACTAGCTTCGTATACTCAACGATCAGTTTGTGTGTATTAATTTCATGATACTGGCAAATGTAAGTCAATTTGTTGTTGTTGCCATTTCTTTTCACTTTGGTTTACAGCAGTAACTTAACAGTTGCTCTAGGTTGGCACAAATTATGTAAAAAAGAATGCCTTTGAAAAAATATTTTTGATGAACCCTTTTTTTGTGTTAGAATGTCCTGAACAAGTCCATGACAATAAGACCTTGTATGAGAGACTACAAGAACAGAAACAGAAAAAGCAAGATGAATGGGATGAGCAGCATCAGCTAAGTAAGTTCTTTATGTTCCATATTATTTTACAAAATTAGTACAACTCTGTTTTTCAGTGTAGATTTGATGCAGGGATATTGTTTTGTAATCTGAATGTAAATTTAATTATTTCTGATTTTTTGACATTTTTGTCTCTTTTTAGAGAATATGATACGAGGCCTTGATGGCGATGAGACAGTGTTTCTTGATTTGGTTGCCAAGCAGCAAGAGGAAATTGCCAATAGACGATTTGATGAAGAGTCGCAAGAGATTAAAGAATATAGGGTATGACGAGTAATACATTTACTTTTATATGTTACCCCAACATGACTGCCAAAATCAGTCAACCAGTCAGGCCATCAGTTAATCCATTAGCTGGGGCGGATACAGGATTTTAGGCAAGGGGGTTCGAGATAAGGAGCCTGAGATCCTTGAAATTGGGATTTCTGGCGTTCTGAGGCCAAGTCAGCATGTTACAATGTCTCATCTTTTTTGATTTAGGGGGTTCGACCGTACCCCCTGTCAACCCCTCCCCCCTCCATAGATCTGCCCCAGTGTTAGTTGATCAGTCATTCAGTTAGCCTGCCTGTCGGTCTGTCAGTCAGTCAGTTAGTCGCTCAGAGTGAGTCCGTCAGTCAGTCACTCGATCAGATTAAGTCAGTCAGTCCATCTGTCAGTCTGTTGGTCTGCCCAGTCCCTCACTGAGATAGTGGTTAATGGATCAGCTAGTCGATTTGGTTGGATAGTTATCCAGTCAGTCATTCAGTTGTTGAGTCAAGCAAGTTACTAAAATTTTTTTATTGAATTTTCGTACTATTTATTTGTGTTTTTGTTACTTATTTATTTTAATTTACATGTTATATTTATATATCCTCTTAAGACAAGACAAGCATTGTAAATTTGAGGGAACTTTGCGAAGTTGCAATATATTGAATTGATATAAGGTTCAGAATAGCTCCTACTTGGTGTTGGAAACTTCCTAGTCTATTACATAAATAATTTTGGTAAACATAATGTACAAGTTACTGCATACAGATTAATGATAACTATTTTTTTTACATTTTCTTATTTGATCGAAGGATGCAGTTTCTCAGTTTCAGAGCACAGTAGTAGCTGTGCCTACAAACATCAAGTCACCAGGGTCAGCAGTATCAAACAGAAAACCCTCTCAGGAGTCTGGGACCAAAAAGAGTCAGTTGCAGCTTATAGCAGGAGCAATAAAAAGAAAAAGGTATGTGTAGATAACTACCATAGGTTCATTCTTCTCACTTGATTGATAGCTGCCACTTTTGCTTAATGCATAACACCACCATATCAAGGTTTCAATTCTGATTGATGACAAAGTTTGTTGAGCCTGATGGAAGCATATGACTATTAGTAAGGCATAACATGGGGATATAAGTGAGTGACCGTGAATGGAGTACAGGTTGTTTTTGAAAGTATTATTAGGGACGGGGGTAGTGAGTTATAATAGCATTGTGAGTTGCTGGGTTTAGATTTACCATCTGAGGGTGTTATTTTGTTGATAAGGAGTTTTTCAGGCTTGACAAAAAGTGAGACCCATGGTTTTCATTTTTCATGTGAAACAGCTGTACATAGCATTTTCATTTTACAAACTTTAAGTACCTGCAAATTATAAGGGGGCACTGAGAAAAAAGTTAGGTTACATTCTGAGCCACTGGACTTGTTTGGTTCTGGTGTTCTCTCGATACTTTTGGGAGTGCAGGAATTTGGCCTCATTTGCTCCCCCACCCCCCAACTTCATTGTGGGGGGTGAGCGAGCTCATTTTGTAGAAAGAGGTTCATTTTCTGAAAGAATAGATAAAACTGCCTTAGTTATGCATCTGATCCTATTTTCTCCTGTTTGCCACTTTATAGCAGCACTAGCAGTCAAAATTCACTGGAAAAGAAGTCGAAAACTTGTGAGGAGGATGCAAAAAGTAAGCCATTAACAACAGCAAGAACAGAGTCCGTAAGGTCTCGCTATTCAGGCGTTAACGAAATTTTTTCAACTGACCACAAAACTTGAAACAGTCGACACACAATAGAAAACAAAGATAAATCGTGCTGAATAAATTATAACATTTAATTGGCAATATTTAGCGAGGAAGCTAGATCAGTCTTCTAATGTTGGTTTGTTTAGATATCACAACATCAAAAAATTGAACATAAGTCGAACTGAATGACATTTTTGTGATACTGGAAAAACACGCCATTCACGCGAAACTCCAAACGCTATACCGAAATAGCCGTGCAGGTTGATAACAGATTGACGCCTTGCTAGAGTACGATGAAATAAAGTGCGAGTTAAGTTTGCTGGATTACCAGTTTAGGTTTGAAACTTTTGGTGACCTCCTAGGAAAACAGCGGTGACGCTAATATCCTGCACTTTCTTTGTGAAGTGCGGCTCAATTTTTGGTGCTCGGTTTCACCGCCTGAAGAAATTAGAAAAAACCTTAGGGCTATTTCAGTGTGTAACATGGTACAGTGGAACCCCGTTAATACGGTTACCAACGGGACATGAAAATTTGCCCGTAATGACGAGGTGACCTTAAGGCGGGGTTTCATTGTAATTGAATAGCGTTCAAGGGCCCCTTTCAATTCCTTTCTCACTCTTTCGAAGAAGGGACTGAGTTCATTTTACGTTTAATTTTTTCCTTTGATTGTTTAATTCTGTTTAGACCTTAAAACAGACGTGTGCACGGCAGAAGTCCGTGCACAGGAAAATGTACCTTCTGGGAAATCCCACACAACTTCGGAAGAAGATGAAGTTCTTAAAAGCAAAACTGGTACTCCTGTGAACTATGAGGCAAAGTCTGAACAGAATCAAGAAAAGCAGGCTAAACCGGTTATTCCAGGACTTGGTGTGTATTCAGACTCTAGCGATTCAGAGGCTTCTTCAAGTGAATCATAACATGGCTCAGCCGGTCGTAATACAATGAAGCTTGTTGTCAGTGATGGAAAAGCAACGCTTCGTTGTTCGTAGACTGAGTCACTTTAAATGGAACGCTAGCAATAAGCTTTCACCTTCAGCGCTACAGTATTGAGGAAAGTCTTACTCCAAGAATAAGCGACTTCTTCAAGTGACTCACAACGTCTTAGTTGTAATGAAAATAGCTTTTTGTCAATGATGAGCTGGTCTTGGCGTTAGCGATTTATGGAAAAGAATCACTACGTTTAGATATGTGGCAAGTAAACTTGTCGTTCGCCGTAGAAGAGTACGCTATTGCAGTATGTGCGAAAGTGATTTGGACAGTTTGTTCCTGTTTTTAGCACTGGCTTAGCCACAAGCGTGACGGGAAGAAAACGAAGACAACGCAACTAAAATAGGTAGAGGGCGGTGGAAATGGAATGTACTAAGAACTCGTTTCCCTGAAATAGATCGACTCCTTCTGACACCGAACGATTTCAAATTAGCATAGACTTAGAATTTTCAAGTTTGTCAAATTTTGATGGCTCATCGATATTCCACTATTTCTGCTTTTTTCTCACATTGTGACTGTTAGTAACAATTCTGATAAGTTTTGTTCGATTATAAGGGAGCAATTTTACAATATAGGAATTAGCTAACTTTAATTGTGATGCAGAAATGTACCCTGGTGTCAGGGGTTTTCTGTTTTAGATTTCGTAAAAAAAAAGGAAGAAAACCTCTGGGAGGTTATATATTAAAATCGAAGAAAACCCCAAGTTGGTTAAAGCTGCTGAGTTAGTTAACCTTTTTACTCCCAGGCACTGAGTATTAACTGCTACAGTAGAGAATGAAGAGTAACAGAGTGAATCCACCGTATAGGTCTTATTCCCAAGATAATCCTCGTTTGTTATTTTTAGACGTGGTACCCAGTTCTCCCACGGATAAAATTTTACCTTGTACATTGCGTAGATGTTTTAATGGAGGAGGAAAATACGTGTTAGGCCGCTCGGGCTGTCGGTCAGTGTAAAACGCAAACTGCGGACTGCAGATTGCAGACGGAGGGTAAAATGCAGACTCAGAGTAAAATGAAGACTTTTTAACTGAATCCTGTTACGAAGCGCTAACCGTAAACAGGCTAACAGGAGCGTTATTCAGGGCAAGCCGAGTGATGTTCAGGCTAATTTCAAAATTGATGATTCTCTTTACTCGATCTTAATCCCTATCTGCATGGAAAATGTATTGGTATTAGGAGGGGGATTAACGCATCTATAGGGTTTGGGAGTGACCTCTAACACGAATGCAAAAAATAAGCCTTTTGTGGCGACCAAAACAGCTCAAAGAGCCATTGACCTTATACTATTAAAGGACGAGTAAGTCGTCTGAATAAGTTTGGGACGAATAATGCGTCTAAGACATAGATTCGGTGTTAACCGGTTCGTGTTACGTAATGGATAAAGCAAGAGGTCCCCTCAAACTTCTCGAGGTCGTTACCGAGATTCTCCAGGCTCGTCATCGCGCAAAGATAGCGGAATACAGGCAAGAATTGGCCGCTATTGCCAGGCAACCGGTGGACCGGTCTGCGGCCGCCTGCCTGGATTTGGTATCGCCCCTCGAAGACGACAAGCAACACTCTTTGGTGAACGAGAGCTGCGAGAAATGGGAAAGTATGCTGGATTCGGAAACGGAATTCGCTGTAGGCCAAGCGGTCGTTTTCCATGTGTATGTCTGCTGTTTCGAGAAATGCGGGCCGTACCTCACGATATACCCCGTGACACCAGACACGGTTTCGTGTCTCGCTGCTGCTGTCTCTCACTTGGTGCTTGGGACTCGATGTATTCCGGAATACGACTCGAGAAGGCAACGGCTAGAAAAACTCAGGAAAGGATGCTTCAGGGCGCGAGCATTGATACGTCTGTCAGGCTAGTGCGACCTCTCACTCTTGGTTTTGTCGTGGTGGACCCCCCGAGGTGGACCATTGGACGAAGTCTGCCTGTGCCACCGTGGATCCAACGACGAAAGACTATGTCAAACAGTACATGGAAGTTGCCTTGGCTTACTGCTCTAACCAATCCGCTCGTCTCGCCGTTTGGTCATTATGAATGCCATGTCCGTGGTGATGGGGCGTTTCCCAGACGATTCGGCGCCTGATTTCTTGTCGGAAAATTGGCCACGTGATTCAAGTGATGTCCTGGACGACCCGAGAGCGTTGCCTATGTCTGAAGAGTCTCAGGACAGGCACACTCGTCGCGGCAAGCACTTGAAACATACCACTGAATCGTTGAAGAACCAAAGGAAGAAACGAAGCACATTTGTTCCCGACAACATCGAGTGCAGTCACGGTCCTCTATTTCATAACCCAGACGAAGCTTTGACGAGTTTATGGAACTTCACTCCGTGACTTGAAGAGTAGTCGACTGTGATTTAGCTCTGGACTATGTCCCAAGCTGGATCACCGAAGTTTTACGAGCGCGGACACGATTTGGTTCTCACGCGCAACAAAAATAGACATCGATAGACAGTTGTGAGGCGACGTCGAGCTTTATTCCATGCCTCGAACAATAGTCGACTGTGATGTAACTCTGGACGATGTTCCAAGCCCGAAATCTCTTTTTTAAAGCGGTACGACCGAGGCTTTGTGACAGTGGAAACGACTTGGTTCTCACCCTGAGCAAAAATGAACAACGATGGACGGTTGTGACGCGACATCGAACTTCAGTACTCCATGCCACGAACAATAGCTTGTGATGTCAATAACGATGAGAAGTTGCGTTAAAAGGGGCAAGCGCTCCAAATATCGATCAGTGAATGGAGAAACGAGCCATGAACGGGAGAGAGTGCTGTGTGAGTGTCGCGAGCTGCTAGCTATCTCGGCGGCCGCGTGTACAGGCGAGATTGCATCCGTAAAGAGGACATGAAACGATGTCCGTCTTGCCTGCGTTTAACCGATTCGGCGATGATCTGGGGCCGGTTTCTCGAAAACCCCAGAAACTTTTCGGACCCGTAAGGCCATTTTCAGTTTTTCTGTATTTAAAAATGGAGAAGTGTATACGCCTGAAACTTCTTGTATGAAGGAAACTTCTGTTCATATTACGAATATGTGAATGAAACAGCTCTGCAGTTATAAGGTTCGAGATTTTGCTATGGCATTAAAGGTGCGAAAACATTTCGAGACCTTCGAGAAACGGGCCCCTGGGTACCTATAACTGCACCCGAGCGTCCCTCGGATGTCATTGTCATCGACGATTCGGAAGACTACCCCCCGGCAAAACGACGACAAAAGGTCGACACGGAAGTTCTTGTCATTTGCTTCGAAGAGGGCACTAAAACAGACAAGGTGCTGACCACCGAATGTTGTAAACAGAAGGGTCACGTGTCCTGTCACCAAACGTATTACAAATTGCCCGCCGAGAGCCGTTCGCGGAGTGGCCGTAAGGAGATTGCCGAGGAGCCGGGCGTCCCGAACTGTTGCGGAGATCCCGAGAACATCGTGCTGCTTGCAAGAACGTGTTGAAAGCCTTCTGCCCGAGGTGCGCAAGAAACCTCGCCTCTGGAACACGGACTACGCGAATAGAGGACTGGTGGCCTCGATATGCTTGTGTAAAGGCTTATTGAGCGACTTTACGCTGAGCCGGTCTTATCTGTTCTCTCTGGATGCTGCGACTGTGACGATTCGATACGAAAATGGCGTCGAGAAGTCTGTCAACACGCCTTCAAGACTTGCTGTGTTGTCTCAGACGGATAAATTAAATTAATGCTTGTTGAGCAGTACGAGTTGTGTTCTATTGTGGTGCATCACAGCTACGTTGTCTGGACTGTGTAGTGTCGTGTTGCGATTTTTGTTGTGTTATCGCGTAATGTATTGCGTCGGAAAGCTTCGTCTCTTGAACTACGACTTTCGTTTGGTTGACACATTTATTTTAACATTGCACAAGATATGCCAAGGTATAAATAGAACACAAGCTTAAGGCTGGTTTGCTCTGATATGATCGCAATTAGAAACATTCTAGGAAATTCAAAATCTTTTTAAGATTAAACATGGGCGAATGAGAAATGACTGCGAATAAGATCTTTGCACGAAATTATAAATTTAAACAACTTGGTTGAGATCAGAACCGGAAAACAGCCTAAGTTTAATTTATACTGACAGTATAACCTCGTTATAAAGACCTTTGACAGGCGAGTAAATCGTTCATTATACACCTGCCATTTCTTTGTTAAAAGATATAGACTGAACGATTACTTTTAGGAGCTAAATTAAAGGAAAACGATTAAGTTGCCGGGCTAAAAATTAAAGACCTGTATGTGCTGTATATTTATTGGTTCCTCTTTAACCGCCCTCGGCAAAACAGCGCGAACTGACCCGTGTATTTTTTTATGTTTCTTTTTGGTATTGAATGCTTTAATGCACTCATCTGTAGAACTGAACTGACACTAGACAGATCCAAAACTGGGGCAAAAATAGACAGGACAAGGCCAGCTGAGAATTGGGCTTTCTTCGGCAGCCATGCCATAACTTTGGTCCTTTCCATATACAACTGAAAACTGTGTAATTCTCAAGAAATAATTAACAATAACAACCAACAAAACAATCTTGAATGACGCGACGTATTTTCAAGCCACAAGCCGTCTCATGTAGTCGTCAATTTGATGTTGACCGAAACTCAACCACACAGCGCTAGTTTGTTAACTTGCGATGGCAGCAAAAATGTTTGTTCCATGGACATTCTTCAGTGAAAGACGCAGTCCTGAGAAGCTTCGGGTCTCGATTATAGCTTAACTTGTTTATTTTTGTAAAGCGTCAATTTGTTGCGTTGCCTCGAGCGGTTCCACATATCGTTTCTTGCAAATATACAAGCATGAGGCAACAAGGAGGCTTGTAACAATCGCTGTTAATGCAATGACGGCGGGCACGTTCATTGCCATCTGCTCTTTACAGGAAAATGATAAAAAATCACCATTCCAGGATTCGAAGACACATCTATCTTGAAACGACGTTGTAAATCGCACGGACAAATATGTTGCAAAAATCGCGCGAGATATCGACTGTGCCGCTCTATTGACACAGTCTAAAAACGCTAAATGCTTTTTCAAAGCTGCCAGAAACACACGGTTTTTAAAAGCGTTTATGATGTTGAAAGTAAACGAAATGTGTATATGACAGAAGGTGGTGACTATTTTAATGAGAAGTGTTTGACAGCTGTCAAGTACGTAGGCTGCAAGTCGTACAATAACGCAAATTATTATATGGCTTTGGCTTGTGGCCGATATAACGCGCGCTCTGATTGCTTAATTGTCACTGAATTGT
>Ga0126339_10001777_pt1 | contig 15029 bp, 13 predicted proteins | sample OrbTmetagenome_2_FD_92532 | JGI IMG/M metagenome (GOLD analysis project Ga0126339, IMG submission 92532) | Coral microbial communities from Petempiche,Puerto Morelos, Mexico - Orbicella T R C metagenome | ecosystem: Host-associated > Invertebrates > Cnidaria > Coral | place: Petempiche,Puerto... | reverse complement strand
AGCAGACTACCAAGGTAGACACAAACCGGAAGTGAACCGAGCAGGGGTGAGTACTTATGGGACTACTGTATCAGAGCTATCAATTGCGCTCTGCACTATCTGAGATTGTCTCACTAGTTCTTGAGCTTCGCTATCGGAAGACTGTTCGCTTCTCGAAACAGATAATGTCCGCGAACAAATATCCGAGCATATTTTCGCACCAAGTGGAGGCTGTTCTTTATGCATACATCTGTGAGCAGTTGGTTTTCCTACGCTGTAGGAGGAACCACTGTAAAACTCCTGCTCATACAGACAACATATAAACCATTACAGTCAAACTAGGTGTTCTTTTGCGAGAAATTTTGCAATGTTGCAGCGCAATTATTAATACTCTAACACAGCTCTTTAAAAGTTTGCTCTAGGCAGCTTTCGACTTTCAAACTTCAATATTTCAAATTAGCTCGTTTGACAAGTTCTGGTTTTCACTTTTGTGTGATAACATGAAATCACTTCTCAACATGTATGTCAAAGAGGGGGAATGTAATCGCCTTAGGCAAGAAATTACCGTTAGGCTGAGTTCAAATTGCTTCACGCCAAACTTTGGGAGAGATCGTTTTTGTTCCTTATCGATAAATACAAACCTAGATATTATCTCTGCCTGATATACTTTTGAAACGTGTTGCATCAATAAAGCCGGTCAATAAATACGAAGGAAGTTAGAACCTCGACAGAAATGGGTTTAAAATGTAAACTTGAAATTTCACTTAAGTATACCTCTAAACTATGGTTTAATGGGCAGGTAACAGTGAAGTTATACATTCCTAAGGAAAGAAGTTTTCAAAAGACTTCGGTGTAACGAATGAAGTCAGTTATAGGAGGGTACCTGGTAATGGTGTGCGTTGTCCGCCTACCCGTATAAAATAGCGCCTCGTGTGCCTGCGGACAATTCTGATGCAAACGGCAACGCTTCCTACGTAGGCTACTAACGTGCAGATTTTCAAGTCTCATTTGTTCAACAAATTTTGCGGATATGGATTTACTAATAAGGCCCCGTCCTCACTACGCAGGAGAAATTTGTAAACAGTGTTCCCCCTGTGAAAACGCATTAAAGATATTCCGTCCACATTGCGCCGGAGAAATTTGAAAACGCACCAATCACCGGTCATTTTGGATTTGTGTTTGAGGAAAACTCGGGCAGGGAAATCAAATGATTATCGTGACGTCATCGTTTTCGAAAAGTTCTGTTTTTCAAATGTTTTCCGTCCACACGAAAACGAAAAGCCGACGTTTTGAAATTCCTCCGGTTTGAAGAGCGTTTCCTTCGAAAATATCTGTTTTCGTGACGGATTAGTCTGTACGGTAGGCCTAACTTAAGAAGTAAAGCTGCGTTTTCAAATTTCTCCGTGTGATGTGGTAAAATATACCGACAAGAGTTTGGTAGCCTGCGTGATGTAGACCTCCAGTATTTCATTTCGTGTGGACAGTAAATAGTTTCAAAAACGTCTACATGAAGGTTAGAGCTTGGAAGAATGAAAAGTTGACTATGCATCTCCGAAAAAATTACGTTTATTAGTAACTTAAATGCTTTGAATTCCTTAGTTTGTTTCATGTTTTCGTGGTTTTATTTTTTTTTCTCTCGACCGTCAGCAGCCGTTTGACGTTCAATATTTATTGTCTGAAGATTGTCTGAAGTATTTTAAATGATTCTATTGAATTCTACGTCTAAGTCAGTTCAACAGTTCTTAGCTGACTTCTTGACTATCAGTCTATTTCTCGCCGCTATGTTCGCACATTTGAACCCACAAGTGCGTTTTTTGCCCCCTTTTTTGAAATCGGTGATCATTTCGTCTCCAATCTTACGATTCTTTTTACAGTCGAAATATTAGCTATCCTAATCTGTCCAAATCTCGAACAGTCGTTAATTTAATCTCCTTGTTTACCGCCGACCCTGCACAACACTCTCTTCATTAAGTATTAAATCTTATTCAGTCAGGCGACAAGCAATTTCTTTCAAACAATATGAAGCGTCATTTCACACTCCCTTTAATTTTGTCTCCTGTCTCTTGTGTGGGAGCTTAAATCAGACATTTCGTAATCTAAAAATTGGGCAACTTATCTAACCCGCATTAGACAATCAATATCTTTGTTTGTAGTCTGAAGATGGTGCAGAAGTTAAAATTTGATTTAAGAGGTCGCGCTTTTGGTGAGAAGCTAGAATTTTCAGTAAATCATCTTCAGTCTGAAATCATCTTAATGTCCTGACTGACAGTAATGAGGGTACAAGGTTCATCAAGCAGTCCGTTGTCTAGTCTTATCTAATCTATGATAGGGCATTGTTTTGTTTGTTCTCAAAAAATGAAGGAAAAAAAGCACGACCACGTCATTTATTTTTAAAGCACAGCTCTTTTCTCCTTGCCTCTTTAGGGCGGAAACGTACTCTAATGCGCTACAAAAAAATTATTGAAAATTGAATTCTCACAGTGTGCTGATTGCAAAGGCATGCAGTTAAGTGATGAGAATATAAGAAAACCATCAACGAGAGTAGTGTTGTTTTGATGAATCACGAAAATCTTATTACTGACATTCAAAGAATAGGAACAAGTAAGGAGAGTTTTTGTTTCGATCTCAATGTTTATTACGGTTTCGGTTGAGAAATGGCTGCTTTTCGTTTAGTAGGGCTTAACAGGAAAGAGCAGCAAAATGTGGCTTGAAAAAAGTTCACCATTTTCAGAATTCCAATTGTGCATGAGGATTTGGCATTTCCTTTTTTCAGAGTCAGCGCCTTTTGTGTTTTCAACCGGCTATAAATGAATAGTTTGTATAAATGAGAGTCGGCTAGCGTTATGCAAATTATAATCGTTATTGTTCATGATAACATAATTTTCACGCCTCCATCATCGAAAGACGGTATCCATTGTTTCTAGAGTTATGAAAATGCAAAACAGCTTAAGTACGTGTGCTAATCAAGATTGTGACGAAAAATGCCGTACCAAATTTACCTTCGACGCCATAGTGACTAGATTCTGTCGAGTTATTTGAAGATGCGAAGAGTGATGTTTAAATACGAGATTTGGTTCATTCTGATCTTCGTCATGTATGTCTGCGAAGTGTTCAGTATCTCTATCAAATGCCAGGTAAGTTCTTTCTCTACCATGTTGACCAGGTAGTTAAGTTTTTTTCCATTCTGCGTGGTTTTCGAATGTACAATAATAGCGCGCCAATTCGCAGACATTTTCAATCGTTTTTAACCACTACATCAGGCTCGGTTATTCGCACTTTCCTTTTCTTTTCGCTGCTAGATCTCTTTTCTTGTTGCCGTATAGCGTTGTTTACATTGCTCGACACGACACGCGATACATGAAATAGTCCTGTTATCGATCGATTTTTTTTTTTAACTTGATCTGTTGACGAAAAACAACTCTGTTTTATACTCCACTCGACAGACTGAAGTTACTCAGGTTACTGTCGAACTTCTAAACGCGTACGATGCGTTCTATCGAGCTCATAAATCAAACTATCAAAATAGCGAGGGTAATATCTTGTTGGACAGAAACAATCATTCATCACGTTTGTTTTTTTCGAATTCACTGTGTTGGGATGTTGATCATTTTTTGATTGATGGAATTCGCAGGAACAGCCACTTTTCTTCATTCCATGAGAATATTTCGAGGTTTAAAAGCAGTTTGAAAAACTCGAGCATAGGAAGTTTACATCGCTTAAACGGGGCCTTTGAAAATAACTTGAACGTTACAAACGCTTATGGTTCAATATTTACATACTCTTTTTGTACGGACTTTTTTTAGTCTTTTTTGTGTCCTTGTCCTTGTCCAGGATTGTCGTTTTCCTGTTGAGTGAATCAGTGAACATTGAAGGCGAAAAAAGTTACATTATCAGTCAAAGCTACCATTAGGCAAACGACGGGCACCAAGCCCGTTATACTTCAAAAACAAGCAGTTAAGGAGTCGACATTTAGCTTAGAAGAACTCGTTGTAAAAGAAACTTCGAAATAAAACTGACAACTTTGCCGCGCAGCGTTTCAGTGCAATTGGAGAGATCGTCAGAGTAAATAGCATTTTGATTCGTAAGTTCTTTTTTTATCCACCGTCTTTCTCTACCATCCTTTTAACCAACCGCAGCAAACTGTTGTACAGTAATCGGTTCATTATGTAATTTTAGTTTATTATGCAGCAGGAGTTCTAACGGTACAAATAAAGAGTGACACAAGGAATTTACATCCTATCACATCGCTTCCCGCGCATGGTATCGCAACACAAGTGTACTCTAGTTATCCAATGGTTTATAGAGGCCGGGCTTATCGTGCAATATCCCCCAAGTAACTTAACTTTTAGTATACATATGGACCTTTAACGAGTCTGTATAAAAAGAAAACAGATCCAGTCGAGCGTGGGATATTACTCGATATGCCACGAGAGAACATCGCATAACTGTTTTATTTCTCTCCCATGAGCATGAATAGTACAATAACTCCGACTGAATTTGGCTACTCTGCGTTAACTTGTTCCTCACTAGTGTAAGGTTTTTCAGAACCTTTATCCTAGACTGACAGTGGAATTCGAGAAAATGATTTTGCCTGTCATTCATGTTTGAATGTTGTCTCGCCAAATCTGAACTGAGCTGCATGAAAAATACCTGGCGCCCGCTGCCGACTAGGCGTGCAAAAAACGTAGATACCGGGATGAACGCCGGAAAACTCTCGTAGAATACAACCCGTGGGATACTGCAGTATTTACAACGGCTTTCTAGCTTCCCGATTGGCTGTAGTTTAAAAAGCAAGGGATAAAGTACAGTGCAGTGCAGTGTACTAAAAACTAAAATGCCCAATTGCGGTGCTGAGCATTGCAGTGCAGTACTGTGTAGTACAGAATAGCCAGGAAACGATACTACATACACACTGACATTTAAAGTTATATTGTAATGATAGGAATAATATGTTTGTCTCATGTTGTCAAGTTTCAATATCATTTTTTCCCCAAAAGGTTAAAGACGCAACTCAAGGAGTTCAGTGGGCTGCAGTGCCCGGTGCTGAGTGCTTGTTATTATCCAATGCTGGTATCTTTCTACGAACAGCCAAAAGTCTCACCAACTCGTATGGCGTTGCTATAATAGAAGACGTTCATCCAGGATACTATCAGGTAAATGACAAGCTCACGGTCATATTTTATTTATTTATTCTTGCTTTTATTTATTTCTGGCGATGTTGAGAGCGCAAAAGACTTAAGCCAGACCGCGTTGTCTCTCGAGATGTGCCAGGCTCCATAGACGTTTTGGTGGGGATCTGTCACCCATACCAGTTTTCCAAATCCTGACCCATTTCTGATCAATGTACTTCATTTTTCATCCCCGAATTAAAAAACCTTCGCCGCATTTTCAGAGCTGGTGGTTCCCATATCTACAGAAGTGAATCGCGCCAAATCTGCTTTTATTTTAATACCGCCCGATAAAAAAGGGGGGAAACGGCTGCATGGACGTAAATATGCTCCTTCGGTTTCCCTTTAAACTATACCCAGGTTTAATCCGAACTTGATGGCAAAATTTACGACCTATTTTCCGAAAAAAAAAAAACATCTTGAGTAGGCTAATGCGACAGGATAGTCCCCCAAGTCTGTAAGGCACGTACCTAGCTCTAACGCACACCACAAAACGGACGGGAAAACTACGTTTTCTCACCATTTTCACCGAAGAAGCAAAAATGCCCGTGGGTCGTGCAAATTGGCACACACCAATATGTCTTTTTTTAAAGTTTATGTTCCTTTGTTGACTTTTACTTGTCTGATAACACCATCTTCCAGGTTCGAACGTCTCGGATCGGGTATTACACGCTAAACGAGGATCTGACAATCGCTTCCAACACTAACAGACACGCCATGATTCAACAAGATATGGTGATTTCCCCCCGGCTCTACCTCCGGGGATCGGATGATATGTACCGGATCGTCCTCACGTGGGGAAGGTCCCCCAAGGATTTAGATTCTTATCTCATCACCCCGTGGCCTCATGAACCAGACTGCCAGTCTGGGATGGTAAGTTGAACAGTTTTATGCCCTGTACTTCTGGAGTCGACCGTGGATAAGTTGGGTTTTTTTGCGTTCTATTTGGATAAGAACCGCTTTATTGTTGGTTCAGTTAATCATTGACAAATATTACAACTGGCCTCCAAGGCAGTTGAAACGGTTGAAGTTGCCTGGTAGCTCATAATGAAACGTTTTTCCAACTATTGCTGTTGAGAAGTTGCTCTAAATCGAACGCGAGAAAATGGTTGGTCATAACTTGTGTAGTGGCTTGTGTACTTAACCCAATTTGCAGGGGCTTGGTCTGTGCGTTATTTTCTTTCTAGGTGAGCTTGTGTGCAGCAACTCACTCAAAAGAGATTTTGCGATCAGAGTTGAACCGAATATGGACATTTCCAATAGCACATAAAATTTGTGAGAACTTGTTTAATTTGTGGAGATAAGTTTTATTATAATTCTGAAGACCAAATTTAATCGATAAAGTAGAGTAAAGGCTGCAATTGCAGAGAATTTCTCAAACTCATTCATCAAGTTTTAACAAAGGAAATCAAGTCATGGTGCTTGGATATCTGACCTTAATTGTAGCATAGATTTTTACGATTTTAATTCTCCATTTTCTCCTTAGCTTTAGTTTTGATTGAGAAGATATAGCAGACACTCAAGGCGATGTTTCATCACATTTCCCAACACCTCGAAGATCGTCAAAAATACTCCGCTGCGCGTCGTATTTTCAACTCTCTTCTCGAGGTTTGGAAATGTGGTTAAACACGGGCTTTCGTGTTTGATATAGTACATCAATCTTTGAATATGTACAGGTGTTCTTTGATGGCAAGAGGTGTCAGCAGGGATCGCAGACAATTGATCTTGATGTGGATGCCACCGACATGTACGGACCAGAGACAATCACCATGAGAGGACTGCAATCAGAAACATTTGGTTATTACGTGCATATCTATACCAATGGTGTCTGCTGGGATAAGATATCGGCCAATGTCAGGATATATCAAGCCTCCACTGGCGGGCTGTTATACAATATCAAACAACCAGGATGCAGTGAGAGTAAGAATTGTAGAATTAATTTAAAAATATTGCTCTCGTCACTTCAAGATGACAGGGGAAGCGTTTTCTGAGGCATCGTCCACATTACGCCGAAGAAATTTGAAAACGCAGCTTTACTTCTACGATCAGGCCTACCGTCCACACTAATCTGTCACGAAAATTGAGCTTTTCGAAAACGTTATTCAAACCGGAGGAATTTGAAAACGCCGGGTTTTCGTTTTCGTGTGGACGAAAACGTTTTGAAAACGGAACTTTTCGAAAACGATGACGTCACGATAATCACGTGATATCCCTGATCGAGTTTGCCTCAAACACAAATCCAAAATGACATGTGATTGTTGCGTTTTTAAATTCCTTCGGCGTAGTGTGTACGGAGTCTGAATGGTGCACGAGCAAGAGAATCGACTGTGACCCTAAAAGCATCTTTTTAAGCCCATCAAATATGACCCTCAATCCTAAGCCATCAATTTATTTTTTTGTTTGTTTGTTTCCTTTTCAGACAGATTTGGATATGACATCAAGAACTGTTCACGTTACTGGCACGTGTTCGACTTCGACGCGTCTACAGCTAAATTCAAAATCTACCAGAACAAGCTCATGCACACCGCACCCAGCCTCCCAAAGAAAAGTATTGTCAACCCTAACTGCAGTTGCCTGGTCAAGAATGACATTTCCAGCGATGACGTCATCAATTCTGCGGAGAAGATTTCTGCCACAGCCGATAATCTTATGGTGGACAAGCTTTGCGTCAATGAGATGAAGAATATTTACGATAACTCAAGTAAGCGTTCATTTTTATTGGGGAAATGGAAAAGGTTGTGCTTATATTGAGAATACCATGAGCACTTTACACTATGTACTATCATGTTTTACCGATTTTCATTTTTTTTTTCTTTATCGTTTCCATGAAAATATCGATTGCCTTGAAAAATACATAATAGCAATCTTCGATCCATTTCCAACGACTGGTGTAACTTTCATATCGATTCGATTAAGGGATGGTCTAGGTAAAACTGTCTGAGACACCTTAGGCAGGGAACTCCCGGCCGGGAAAATCCCGAAAGAACTTCCCGGTTTCAACGAACACATCAATTAGTTTTTCAGAACGATTCTTGATGTTACTTTGTACCTGTTAACATATTTATGTTGGTCTTCCTGACGCTTGGTCGATGAAAAACCTTTACCTGGACTCTTAGATTGGCTGAAGAGCTTGGAAAGCCAACAGTTTTTTAACCCAACAACATTGCCAGGTTAGGCCTGGTTGACAGTAGCGGCATAACAACATATGAAGAACGTTATGTTCACAGTGCCGCCATCCTGAGATAATGACATAAAAGCAACATAACAGCATGAACATAACGACATACTGAAAAAAACTGACCTTTGCCTTATGTCTTTATGTCAATGTTCACATTACCGATTATGTCGTTATGTCATTTACGCCGTTACCTCGTTTTGTCGCTAGTGTAAACGAGACTGCATGCATGTGTTTAATACTTTCTACTTCAGTGAAAAAGAACATCAGGCTTAACCCTTCGGATTTGGTGGACAAGTTAGCCATGTTTATTAGCGGCCAGATTGAAGAGAAAAGACGCCTTGGAATGAAACTCAAGGATGTGATTGAAAAAGGATATGACGAATACAAGACTGCCAATCGACCCAGGATAACAAATCTGAAAGAGATTGCTCCAAAACAGTGCTGCCATTACGATGGCGAAACTAAGTACTCCACCAAGTTTCAACGATGGGTGAACACAAAATCGGTAATTGTTATCTGCCGTTTTATAGTTAATCTATCTATAACAAAATTCTCGATCATGATTGGTTCTCCGCGCGCCTATTTGTCACGTAATCAGCGCGCGATCACGTGGGTGTCCCATTACAGGTATCCAGTTTGAACTTTTCGTAATTGGATACCTGTAATTGGATACCCACGTGATTCGCACGTCGATTACGCACGCTTTACTGGCTTCTTTCGCACTGCTTCCTGCAGTTTTCAAAACTTATGAAAAGCGTCACAGACGTTTTCGCTCAAAAGAAGTTCTCAAAAGACATTTTTAATTCCGAAATTTGTTAATGATACGATTAATTAGTAATTGGAGCTCGTGTCGTACAATTCAGGAGGAAATCGTGCTCGTAATTTCAAATCGGCCTCGAGCTTCGCGCTCGTCCGATTTTGAAATAACTCGCGCGATTACTCCCTGAATTGTACTCCACTCGATCCAATTACTATTACTAATGCACTAGTTCCTGCAATTTTTAAAGAATTATATCAAGCACGAAAGACCGTGTTTGACCACTTTTCCAAACACCTTGAAGTTCGTCAAAAATACTCCGCTGCGCATCGTATTTTCAACTCTGTTCTCGGTGTTTGGAAATATGGTCAAACACGGTCTTGAGTGTTTGACATATCTTCTTAATCGAACCTAAAACTAAGGCCTTGAAGGAGAACGTCAAAAATACAAAAATCGTAGAGATATGGTCGTTGTAAGTTCTGCTTCTTTTACCCAAGGACGCAGTAGTCGCCTTTTTCAAGAACTTTAAAGTTTTCTATACATGTGTTTGTAAAACCCTGTCAACTCCACAGGAAAAAAATATGAACGGTCAGGAAAACTTAAGATAGGCATTTTTCACTTTCTAGCACAGTTCAGTCCGCAATTCCATCATCTGTTTCAGTAAGATAGCACTCGCAGAGTATCATTTTAAGCCTTTGTAAGCAATGCTGACAAGAATAACCGGGCTCTTATAATTTATTACCTTCCCTTCCCTTTCGAGCTTGCCATTCAAGTTGTGAACACTTACTAGACTAGTTCCCGTTTTCTGCCTGTTTTCTTTGGAAAAGCGATAATTATTTTTCTCAATCAATTTGGATAAGCGATAATTATTATTTAATATATTGTTTCCTTTTCATTTTTCAGAGCTGCTGGTCTTGGCCAAGTGAGATAAAAGAGGTAGCCTTTTATTTTTTTTCCCGGCACCAAGCACTAATTCATACCGCCGCTATTTTTCTGTTATCAGTGTTGTGTTGTAATTAAACCTGTTTAATCCGGTTTCAGATGCCTGATGCGCTTGTGTCAGCTTACGACTGGACCAGGTCTCTGGAGAAACAGATGATGGAAAATGTTGATTCCCGGTCACAAAAGGTATTCCACCCAGCATTATACACCCTATTTATACACCTGGATGGAGAGAGGCACTGCGAGAGTTAAGTGTCTTGCCCAAGAACACAACACAATGTCCCCGGCCAGGGCTAGAACCGGGACTGCTCGATCCGGAGACGAGCGCACTAACCATGAGGCCACCGCGCCCCCGCATTCCTAAAGCACTGTTTATGTTTTAATTAATTCGTTTCATTTGAACACACGAACGACGTAAGTTTCCTGTGACTTTTGAAAGAATTAATGCCTTTGGTATGCTTTTTATTTCACCCTGGTATTTGCGAATCAAGATTTGCACCTTATTTTAGTTTCTTCGACTTATTTGTTAAAAATCATGTACAACATGGAAAATAATATACAAACTACTTCAATAACGGCAAATTAGTGCACGCTTTGAACTTTCCTAAAATCACATGCATTACGCATAAACGGAAATGGCGCAAGGCACTGTCGAAACCTACCTGCCTCGCTTGTATTACCTGGAGCAGACGATGTTACTAAAAAAGTTAGTTTTAAAAACACTCATAATCCAAGACGGTTTCATGCTTTTGAAGCAACTTTAACCCCTGTGTTTATGTGCCACCTGTGAACTTGTTTCGCGACGCAGTACGAATACTAAGAAAAGAAATGATGCCATAAAGAAAACTTTGTGATCAGAATTCTTGACCGCGCGCTCTGTTTTAACAAATCAATCAGTTATCCCATCGTGCATTTCCCGCTGCAAACTGCTGTGGCCCGAAATATGTTTGGGGAGCAAGTTAGTACAAGAATCCCACTTCTCAAACTCGTTAATAATTCATCAAGTTTAAACAAAGGAAATCATGATTGTGACGGTGTTTGGATATCTGATATGAATGAGCATAGATTTTTACGATTTTACTTCTCCGTTTTCTCCTTAGTTTTAGTTTTGATTGAGAAGATATATCAAACACTCAAGACAGTGTTTGACCACATTTTCAAACACCTCGACGTTCGTCAAAAATACTCCGCTGTGAGTCGTGTTTGCAAGTCTCTTCTCGGTGTTCTCGGTGAAATGTGGTCAAGCACGGTCTTTCGTGTTTGATGTATTACATCTAGGATAGTTACGATGAAAGGAGTTAATCGTGATTGTTTAGCGGGCTTTTAGGCTTGCTGAAACATCAAAATCAGCCAGAAAGGTTAACCTGATCATACTAGAACAGACCAGCGTCTGATGTAAAATGGTCGGCGTTCTATATTGCAAACTTTGATCTAGTCATGCAATCGCAGCCGATTGTTGTCGGAATAGATCCTTTTCTTGCAATTGTATGTAAAATCATTTCTATAAGATTTTCATCTTATAAAATATTTGGATAGTCAAATTGAAGGACTGAGCTGTACAAACTGGCGCGAAGTCTTGCTTACGTTTGTACCGATCGGATGTCAGACCGTCGTAAGAATTGACAGTATTATGTCAGATAAATAGAGTAAGATATTTGCCATATATCAATAATGTTTCAGCGTACTTTGATTTCTTCTTCCAGGGTCAACTCAAATGGCAATATTTTGCTGATGATGCAACAGGATTCTTTCGAAAGTTTCCTGCTGCTTTAGTCAGTTCATCCAAGTGTGGTACGTAACTCCTTTCTATTTCTGCCATAAAATTGCAAAAGCCTAATTAAATGATTTTTAAAAAAAATTTCCGAGTGCTCTGTAAGTGTTGTGTGTAATTCTCGCCTATCCGCGAAAAATTTATTTGTTGAAATATTGATATGATCTTTTTAGCCTCCTGACCGCATATACTGGTTTTCTTTGGTCATTCTGGGACCTTTAGTACGATGGCTCAGTGGTCAATAGATGTTATTTGTGTCAGGATTATTCCTACTTCCGAGTAGAAATGCAAAGAAGGTGTTTAAGTCCTTTGGATTAACTTGGAAAATTTTCCCTGTAGTTTAGTTTATCTCCTTCGTGACGCAATTCTGCGACTTCACGTCGGCGCGTTTTAGGGGATAATTCCTAAGAAATGCACAAAGATTTATAATGCACGGGCAAAGCCATTCTACTCGTGATAAAAATCTTCTCCTTTCTCTTTGTCAAAACAGGAACAAAAGATGAACGACTTCAGCCATGGTACATAGCAGCCATTCTGCGTCCAAAGAATGTAGTCATATTATTTGACATCAGCTACTCCATGAAGGAAGAAAATAAAATTATATTTGCAAGAACCGCCATCACTCCCGTCCTGAAGGGATTACTGCCAACAGACTTTGTTAATGTAAGCGTTTACGCCATTTTATTATTAAGGAAGTCAACCACTTGTTTAATTGTTTGATTTACATGCGATCCTAAACATTACCATTCAGGCCCCTTCCACACTACGCCAGTGGAATTTAAAAACGGAAGTTTCACACTGAAAGCGCATCAAATGTTTTCCGTCCACACTACGCTGGAGGAATTTAAAATGCAACAATCACCGGTCATTTTGGATTTGTGTTTGAGGAAACCTCGGTCAGGGATATCACGTGATTATCGTGACGTCATCGTTTTCGAAAAGCTCTGTTTTCAAAATGTTTTCCTTCAAAACGAAAAGCTGGCTTTTTCAAATTCCTCCGGTTTGAAGAGCGCTTTCGGAAAGCTCCGGTTTCGTTGCGGATTAGTGTGGACGGTAGGCCTAACTGTAGAAATAAAGCTGCGTTTTCAAATTTCACCGGTTTGAAGAGCGTTTTCGAAAAGCTCCGTTTTCGTGACGGATTAGTGTGGACAGTGGACCTAACTGTAGAAATAAAGCTGCGTTTTCAAATTTCTCCGACGTGGTGCCCTGGCCTTATTTACTTCGTAGAGTCCGAGAAAAGAGCTTATGGTATATGACTGCGTCGCGTTAAGAACTTGTTCAAACCAACAGTAATTCCCGCGGCAGGCAAAGTTTTCTCTTGATCGCAAACTGATTGACTGTTTCAACAGGTGATCGCCTTTGCTGAATCAGCACTTCTGCCGGGCATGTCACACAGTGGGGAGTCAGATCACACTTACAATAGCTGTTTTAATACGCAGCTTGTACAGGCCAATGGCCAGAATCTACTCGACTTGAAAAGGTGATGTTTCTTTTTTGTATACACACCTGGTACGGTTGCAATTTTTAAGTATCATTGGAATCCCCACAATATTATTTCACCCACCGTTATTCTATATCCTTGGTCTAGATTTGTTCAGGATGTGCCTCTTGCTTCCACGAAAACATCTAACTATCACAATGCGATCTCAATGGCTTTGAAACTACTCACTGATATGCAGAACAACCGCGACACTCACGTAAGTAGTAACCACGACACCATATGACATAATTTAGTGAAGAATGACTTTCAAGTCGTGCAAAGAAGCAATATATTCATAAAATATGAAAATTCAGAATGGATATTAACAGGTACTTTGCTAAGAAAAAAACTTATATACGATTTCTACGTTATAGAAACATTTGTCGTGGTGCAATGAAAAAGACTTGCACAGGAATACGTAACTATGTTACATGTATTCATCGTCATCCTATTAGTTTATCAACACAGCGAAAATCAAGTTATTTTGAAAGCATTAGTACCTTCTTTTCCATAAGGGGTTTAAATCACAAGATATATAAGAGAAATTTGTAGACACTGACGCACGGAAGGTTGGTGACGATAAACCCAAATTGAATTGTTCACTGGAATTGTGTTGTTCTCGCCAATCTGATTTTGATTCTGGTATGTTAACACAGCTGATCTTCCTGGCTGGAAGTACGGACGTTTCCACAGAAGACATCAGTGATCTTTTGTCCCAAAGCAACACTACAGTCAGCGTCTACACGTACAGCTTGTTAGGAGAATCAAACAATTCCTCAGAGCTGAAGACACGCTCTGTTAATAGACTGCAGGAAATGGCTCGCACCAGCAATGGAAAGTTTGAGGTAAAATGGCAAAATGTTGCGCTTTGCATGATTAGACTGAGTGTGACCATGCTTAACCATTCACTTTGATTTAGAAACAATAAATCTGGGGAACTGATCGTGAAATGATTTTTGCAGTTTGCTAATGTATGCGTAATCTCGTCAGTACATGGAGGGCGAGAAATTGCCTAGTTTAGAGAAGAAAGGCTTGCAATCTTAGCTCAGACTATCCTGGACATTATCGGTAAGGATTTCTTTCTTTCAGCTTTCTTCTGTTCTATAGCTTTCTAGCTGACACGGTGTTATATGGTCTTTGCCTTGCTTTAGAGTATAACAGATTATCGTGAGCTAGCCTTTAGGATGGGCCGCTTCTACAAGAATATCCCCAGCAACAACAAACAAGACGAAGGACCACGGGCAAGTGTTCTAGATAGTTTACAACAATAGAAGTTTGCTGTAGAAAAATGTAGTTTTTTTTCAAAGAATCAGTCAGCAATTTTCAAAGTATCACTAATGTCTCCCCTCTTTTTTTGGTGTATAATCCATTGCAAAACAGACAAGTTGCCAAAAACGTATTTAGCAATCACGAACCCTTTTACTTTTCAAACAAATGAATGTTTTATGAATATGAGCTATTGTAAGTTAGGAAGCAGCTGTAAAAAAGAGAGAGAGAAAAAAAAAACGAAATATAAATGAACAAGACGCTTTGCTGCGTGTACCCAGGCAGTCGTTATACTGAGAAGCAATAGCTATATTGCAATTGAGCTAAATGTTCTGCATTTGAAGTTGTACGAAATTCAATCGAACTGATGTGCTTAAGCTATTCTGCTTTTGATTGCATTTCTTGGAATCGATTAATAGCTTATTACTCGTTTGCAAGTGTTTAGGGTGTGAAATGAGTCAAGGTCTTTATATCAACCTATAAACGTT
>Ga0126339_10001774_pt1 | contig 15045 bp, 9 predicted proteins | sample OrbTmetagenome_2_FD_92532 | JGI IMG/M metagenome (GOLD analysis project Ga0126339, IMG submission 92532) | Coral microbial communities from Petempiche,Puerto Morelos, Mexico - Orbicella T R C metagenome | ecosystem: Host-associated > Invertebrates > Cnidaria > Coral | place: Petempiche,Puerto... | reverse complement strand
CCTTAAGTGAGGTAAATTTTATTTGATAAGTAGGTTGAAAGGGAACTGGCAGTCGAAGGGCTGAAGTGGACCTACTATACACAAAATTTAAAATTTTACAAACTCGAAAGATATTAGAAATTAATAATAGAAATTGAGTGGAACGAGAAACGTTCAGGAAAAAGTTTCGGAAATCAAGGAATACGTTTGCGGTGCACCTTCTTTGATAGAATTTCCGAAATTAGATGCCAGTTTCAGCCTCCCTATCGAGCGTGAGGTCACGAGGACGCGCGCGCGCGCGCAAAACAAAACAAAACAAAACAAAACAAACAAACAAACAAAAAACAGTAATGGCGGGCGAAGTATCTCAAGCATATCAATGCTCAGCTTTTGGTTTTCTGTCTCAAGAGTTCACTCTTGACCTTCAGCATCAATGCAATTTGTTTTCTGGCAAAAAGCTCGCTCTCCAGCCGTTTTGTAGCCTGCGAGCAGGCTCACCTTTGAGTCGCACGCGCGAGCGGCGAAGAGCAAAGCGATCCGGAGGGAAGGAGTCTGGTGAAGAGGTGCCAAGAAAGTCATTTTCTCATCTCGCGGCGTCGCCGCTCGATTTCGCACTCGCAGCTACGCCGCGCGCGCTTGTGCTCCACAACGTTAGCCTGCTCGCAGGCTAGCCGTTTTGTGATCCGGCGTTCCTTGCCCCCCACATCTACATCTACATTATGGGGGTCTTGCAAATGGAGGCATGCCCCCATCACTGCAAGACATTAAATAAAAAAAAATAAAAAGCAGGGTGGGGGGTGGGGGTAAAAAACCTTAAAAATATATAATAAAATATGTACATAATTTAAAAAGATTAGTAAGAAAAATTTAATTAAGATTAAAAAATTACAACCCACACGTTGGGAAGAGGATCAACAACGGCTGGAAATCGAGCAAGCATCCGTCCGGATGCTTGCCAGTTGAAATTCATCCTGTGTGCATTAATTATTTCTTGCGTCCAGCCGCTCGTTTTCCCCCGAGAAAAGGCAGCACTTTTTAGTTCGAAGAATTCATTTACACAGTTTAAACTATTCCATATAAAGCACGCCATATGCAGCCAGAAGTATTACATCGCGAATGTTGCTAGGGAGAATAGTACAACTTATCGTTTCAGAATCATCAACACCTAGCGGCATGCACACAACTGAAAGCGACATGAATTTATTTAAGTTTAGAAGATATCCGTCTATTTAGACTCTATAAGGAGAGATTGAAGCTTTCGTATTTATCATTAAGATGTACTTCTTTGATTGAAATTAAATGTTTACGTGTAAAACAGTTTTGTGTGAAATGTTTATCTGTCAAGAAAAAGGGCGTGCGAAACGAGAAATAAATAAACTGACTGTTTTTTTTCCAAATCTCGAACCACTTTGCGCCCAATTGCCGTTCTTCGGGGTCTTCGCTTTTTCGCCTACTTTTCGACGTCTAGATTTTTTCCTCGCCAATTCGCCTGTGCCTCGCCTCCATTACCTGCCCTAGGTATCCTCCAAAAGTGGGTTATCACAAAAATAACACGAACGGCCAAAGGGGCTATACCTAATAATAAAACAAAGCTCAACCCGCAATTCCGGTTTCCACTTTATTTCACACAAGACAAAATGTCAACAATAACAAAGACAACAATGAACACTCTTCACATAAGAGATTTAGTCTAAGTTCAGTTGACTGCGCTACGAAAATCGAAGGCATTGTAAAGCTAACAACCCGTTACAGTCTCCCTGACAATGAGAATAAAACAGAGCGAGGGTTAGTATAGATATCGTGTTACTCGTGATTGTCCAAGGGCCATTACGCTTGGTCTTCGAAATTTCTCATTATCCAAAGTTAATTTATTCTTTTGTTTATGTCCTCCACCAGTGCCAAGCTTTGACTTCGTTGCCGAGCAAATTCCGAGAAGTATTCAATCATCTTCGTAGCAATACACTACGCCTTCGCCAGTCCGGACATGATCATTTGCCAAAGTTCTTTCTTCTTAGAATGACCCCATCGAATACTCTGCAAGAGTTCATTAAACTGTGTCATTCCGCCCGGTGCCATGCAAAAGGCTCCCCGTGCGTGTCTCAGGAGTTCCACAAACTCATCATACTCGCTCTGAGAAATGTTTATCAAGTTATAATGGATACACTGTGCGTACATTGTTAGACTCTTCTGTACTAAGGGACTAATAGTTGGTGAACGCAGATTCGCGGCGAGCTGAGCTGGGTTGGAGCGAGCCATGTGTCTGGCGGCCTCCAGCGCAAGGTCGTGCAGAACGAATGGGCTAACTACTGCATTTAACGCGGCTACGCAAAACCTCTGAAGATGCGAAGTACCGAGTTTGGCAGACAGGCTGCACAACCATCTAATGTCTTCACTGCAGCTGGGATTACGGGAAAACTTCACGCTTGGGCGGTCATCTGAAGTGCGCCTGGATAAGAACTCCAGTGCCAACATACCAACTCTGTATGCACTGTTCAGATAGTACGAGACTTGTGTTCCTTGCTGCGTTGGTGTGATGCGATTTAAATGCTGGTTAGAACTTGAACTCGCACTTGTGGTTTGATACGGGGGTGGAGTGAGGCCGGCATACGCTCCCGATAATGAAAATTGAGTCCCTGGCAAGGATCGCGAGAAAGGGTATGAATAATGCGACTGTGAACCGGACCGGTAGCTTGAGGACCCCCCTGATAAATAAGCCGGATAGTGCCCCATCATCTGATGGACTTGCTGGTGCATTTGCTGCTGAACATATTGCTCGGGCGTGGTGTACAGGGGGGGAGGTATTGATGAGTAACTGCAAGGTATGGTGAACTGTGGTATCTGAGGCACGAAGGGGCTGAGTGGAGGAGACTGGCTCGAAGAGGCTGAAGGTTGAGACGATCTACTCAACACACTTCTGTTTCTTGATTCGCTTTTAGCTGGCCTTGCGGCTGTGCCACTGTTGGTCTGGTTTCTTTCGTGAAGGTGGAACCAATGTTTGGCAACATCAAAGAGAACTTCGGGGTACACACCACCACCCCGAGCGGCGCTTTCAACGGCCTGGCAAGCTTGGTCCAACAACTGCGGATCCTCCTCGCGACACTGAGACAGAACACGCTGAATTTCGCCCGGATTTAAAGTGGTAGCCATGTGAAGACATGACAGGCCAAGCTCAGCTGCAGCACGCACCATGGCACGGTCATTTGACCTAGAAGCTCGATCAGCGATAGATGCCACTTCAGAAGGCGTTAGGTTCCCTTCCCAGTGTTCCAGGAGAAGGGCTATTGCCTGATGACCAATCTCCATGGCTTGACCTGAGATCCAGGAAACATGCGATGAGTACGTTCGTGACAGCCAGTTGGGGGATGTTCGATTGTGGAGTCCCAAGGCAAAGAGGCCAATTTCAAATGCACACAACTGCAGTACTCTATGAGGTCCAGCTTGAGTGTCGCTGCTTGCTGTCTGGGTAAACACGGATGTGCTGTTGCTCCCCCCAGCTTTACTCAGCACAGTCTTGGCAAGCTCGAACATGAAATGCGCCTCAGCCTCGGTAGCCTGATAAAGAGCAGACTTGCCGCCTCTCTTCTTCCTTCGTCCACGTGTCCTGTTACGGCGGCGGCTTCTGTCAGTATCATCAGCACTTGCGCTGGTGCTTCCTCTGGCTCCTGATTCACTGGATTGTTCTTCTATTGCCTCTAATGGTGCTGCTGCAGCATCAGCTGCTTCTCCTTCATTGTAATGTTGATCATCACGGCCAGGGGAGACAGATGCTGAACTGCCACTTTCAACGACCACATTCAGGGAACCTGACATCCCTTCATCATCAGCAGCAACTGAAGGTGAAATATGAACATCATGCGTTTCGCCTGAATCCACCGAAGTATTTGCCGTCCCTGAAGAATTAGCCATCTCCTGTTGAGAATCCTCGAAGTCAGCTTCAATATCCGACACATCTCCTTCAGATGAGAGATCCTGACCGGCAGGGATTTTGCCAGTGATAAGAACTGGCCTGTCGCCAGAAGCGCAAGTAACGTTCACGGTCTCCGAGGTACCTGGTAAGGTGTTTCTTGTTATCTTGTTGCTACAATCTGAAGTTTCATTCAAACGTGGTACGTTAGCAATTAATCCAGCCGCAGTAGGGGATTGGAGATTTGGACGAATGCTTTCTGTCAGGACTAATGGCGGAAGATCGCCACAGACGAGAGGGACATCTCCAGCTGGAGAACAGCCTTGTGGAACATTTTCAATTGGGTCACGGACTTGTGGAACATCTCCAGCCGGACCACATACTGGTGGTACACTCTCGACTGTACCAGTAGCACGTAGGACACGATCAACAACTGCAGTAATGTGTGGTTCCTTATCTAACATGCTAGATCGGTTATCCCGAGTGCATACCTTCACACCAATGTCACCTTGGACAGGCTCTGCATCACTGGCATTGGCGGCATCTTGTTTTGGGACGGACATTAATAAGTCATTCGGGACAATCACATTAGGCAAATCCTGCCTCGGGTCAGGAACAGCAGTTTTACCTTCAGCAGGGTCATTTAGTTGAAGAGCGTGAACATACGGAACAGCAGTACGCATGCCTTTCACAAGATCGGTTTGATGACCATCCACCACCCGGACGGGAATTGGAACTGAATCTGTGTCTACTCCGCTTGAACTTCCGCTCTCATCATCCATCGATACAACATCTGCAGCCAGTCTTTGAGGCGGAGGTCTGGCATTCCCTCCACGTGCTTTACATCTGTCTACTACTGAACTACTGTCTTTGCTGCTGCTGTCTGTGCCACTGTCACTAGTACTGGAGGAATTTTGGCCATTGCTGGAGAACAATAACAACAAGAAGAAAAAGCAATTAGGAAATACTCAACACAATAAGTAGAGTATATGTAATTTAAGCATTATCATCGCTAGCTGTTACTTGGATTGGTTCACTAGGCTTCTCAGAAAGCTTTATGATAAGCAAACTTGAGATTATCGAAGTAAGCAAAAACCAAACAAAGCAAAGAGACCTCAAGGTGAACAACTGTGACAACTGAAACACGTTCCTAGGACTTTATTCTTTATTTCTTCATTCGCTGTATATTTTAACCAATGCCACAAGAACCAGCCAGCAGACAGCCACCAAACTACAATCATCATGAACGGCAACAAGACACAAGAACGCGTTATCAATTTAAAGCTCTGCGTTGTGCTTTCAAAGGTTTCAGATATTCCGGAAATGTCACTATCCAAACCCTGAAACAGGCAGTATTTCTCATGAATATGCAAATAAAATGTCAATACCCAACTACACCAGCAATACGTCTACCTTGCTCTGCGGCTGGGTAGCCCTAAGCTAGCTCTGGTCTTCACAGCACCGCCGTTGCTGGACGCCTCGCTTTCCTCACTCTTGTTCTCCTGTGAATCAGACCTTTCGACTTCCTTCTTGTCTTGCTTCACTCCAGTACTGTTTGGTAAGTTATATCGGTTCTTGTCCAACAGAACATCCATGACTTGGCGAATCCTGGAGGTATCATCTCTGCAGTGAAGGAGAAGTGCTAGTGCCAAGTCTCCTCTCTGTTTTCTTGTACCCTCACACAACATGGGGTACTGGTTCTCTAAAACATTTCCTTTCATCCCTGGTGAAGAAAGGCGTTTGCCGAAGACTCAGTTAATAATCAAGGAATTTAGCACATTGTTGTAACTCTTGTGATGATTACCTAAAATACCTACCTAAAATATTTACAACTACTAATGGCCTAAATTCTTTAAGTTACCAGTCCCTGTTTGTTCGAAGGGTGGATACTGCTATCGACCGGATAAATCACTATCCAGTAGATAAATTTTAACATAACAAACCACGCTATCCACTGGATAGTGATTTACTCGGTGGATAGCGCTATCCACCTTACGAACAACCCGGACCAGGCGGCCAAATCCTGGAACACCTTCCGCAAATTAATTTTGTCCTGTGATACAGTGAAACTTCTATTAAGCGGACCTTCCCAAGTACCCGCTTAATAGAGGGTGTCCCCTTAATACAGGTTTATAACAATTGCGCAATGTTTGTTAACAATTAACATTCAACGGTTCCTCTGTACTGTAATAGAGTTTCAGGTTGTTAACTAAGCTATCCAGAGTTCAAGTTCATCAGCTTTCATTACCAACTTTAATTTATTTGTAATAATGCCCTTTCAATACAGCAACGATAATACGGATACATTTAATCGTCTATGAAATCGACTGTTTCAAGGACGTAATCCAATGCCACATTGAGAATTCAGTTCGGTGTCCGTTTAATAGAGGTTTTTAACAATAGAAATTAGCCAAATACAATTTGTTTTAGTTTCTGCGTCCGCTTAATGGAGGTGTCCGTTGAATAGGGGTTTGTTATAAGGGGAAACATAAGACGTTAATTTCGGGACCAGGCAAAGTGTCCGCTTGATAGGACGTGTCAGCTTAATTGTGGGTCCGCTTAATGGAGGTTTCACTGTATTGCACAAATTTATATAGCAACTTTATTATAACTTTTCTTTCATTAGTTCGAATTTCTAACATTAAGTAGCTCGAAGAAATATTAGAAGCAATGCTACTCTGTAAATTCGAGGGTAAATAAAGTTGATGATTAACTGCAACGAGTTTCTAAGAGAGCCTGAATATCTCTTGTAACAAACTTGATGCCCTTCTCTTTGAGCTTCTTTGAATGATGTAGGTTTACACAGATCCGTGTATTGTAGTGACTTTGCTGGGTTTTTACTCGGTTTTAAATCTCAATTCCGCAGCAACGTCCATTTACACAGACGATTTTTGGTGCAATTTTTGTCATACCGTAATTTCCACCGTGATGTTTTTTGCACTCGCGCTCACTCGTGTTGCAACCAACTGCAATTTCAGCGCGATTTGAACACGATATTGCTAGAGTGTCTATGGAACGTGATAAAATGAACATAAATTTTATATCAGAGCATCTATAAACGTCTTATCAACAAGAAGTGTATTTTCGTCGTAAGTTGGAAACCACAGCTGGTTTACATGCGCGATCTGGAGGTCCAACACTGGCGCGAAATTCGTAGTGGAGATCGGGACAAAAACGGTATCAAAAATCGCTCGTGCAAATATGCCTTGAAATCAACCTACATCGTAGATAACATGTCACAGTTATGAAACTCAAACGTCCCTTACGACGCTCGTATCTCCTTGACTATTCCATTTCCTTACTATGAGTAGTACAACGAGTGCAAACTCACAAATCTTCATCATAAATCACAAACTCCCAATTAATCATTTCTCTTATTTACAATACTGCACCTATAGCATGGAGAGCAGCTTGGAATCCTAGCTCCTCGTCCTCTTTAGTGGTGGTGCAAAGTTTCCCTGTCACCTGTCGCTTGGTTTGTGTTCCACCATTACTTGGGCACAGCACATCAAAGATGAATGTGGCTAACATGATAGGCAGTACAGCTTCACCCCGCTTCAGTTGCCCACGATACAGGAGCTCAGCTTTCTCCCTAACAACTACTAGTTCAGCTGGGCCAAGAGGAAGTTTCTTAAGCAAGCTAACCAGATCTGATTCTTGATTTGAAAGTTTTACCTGCAACATTGCATATAAGATACTTGTCAGACTGACTGCTATGTGATGGAATGACTGTTTATATGAAAGTCTTTTATTCCACACACGCTTATCAACATAAGGTCGGCCAACCAAAGATTTGCAAGTTCACTGTCACTGCAGTGCTAGCATCATTCTTCAGTGGAAATTTGCTCTCTTGTCTTCAATGTGACCTCGACTGAAGTTAAGTTCCCCTTGAGCTCAAACAACCTGGATTTAAATTTTACTATTGTAAATAACTATAGGTTTCTTTTTAGTGTTTTCTTCTAATTTAACTCGTTCTTGTTATGTCCCCGTATTAGTAGGGGAGTTTTTCCCCAGCTAGGTGGTTGATGACATTCTTAATAAAGTTTCTATCTATCTATGGGTTGAGCTTAATTATTAATGTTTGCCTTGCATGAGGTAGCGTGGAGTATTATTATTCAACCCAGATCGAGCCCTGACAGACACTGGCAGCATTTGATACTCCTTCCCTGGTGGAGGGAGGCACTGAGAGAGTACAAGACCTTGCCCAAGAACACAACACTATGACTCTAACCATGGATCGACCCTGGTCTGAAGTCCAACCTGGTAATCATCACAAAATTTCAATGCAAAAAAGAACAGTCTTCCCATCAGGGGTTCAATTAACATTTTTAGCAGGACGGCAACTGTTTTTCACAGGAGGTAAAGCTTATGGAAAGAAAACCTTTCCTCTAGATGGTCAAACCAGGTGGGCAAAGTCATCCTCACAACCGGTGAATTTGTCCAGTGCCTAGCCCAACCCCTGCTTCCTATTCTGATTATTACCTCCAACGCCTTACTCCTGGCCGGCTGCCTTGGCATCTCCAGACCCAGCATACCGACTCTAAAAGCCAAGTGATGGCAGTGCAGGTCCTCTGTGAGCACATTACAGAGAAAAGCAGCTTTTAACAAAATAGTACTTGTGAATGAACTTGGGCCTGGACCTCTGTTACTGTTTTTTGTACCATCAGAATGTGCTGAAATGTTCAAGTTACTCCCATCACGTAGAATCTTCTCTGCGAGTTTCATGGCTAGTTTGCCGGCAATGGTGTGGTACCCATGAAGATGTAGAGCCTCAGTTCGAGCACAAAGCACCTCCAAATCTTCATCGACGTCGTGTGCAGGGATGGGAGAGGATTCTAAAGTGCTGCTAGTGTTTTCTTCACTTACACCTTGGCTGCCTCCCACGCTACAGAAAAATTAACAAACCCTTACTTCATTTTATACTGGCTGAAATACCTTAAATCACAAAAACAACTATCAAACGTACCTCTATAAACCTTAGTATCTCAATTTTATTCACCATCGATACAAGTATTAATGTTGCACAAAACTGAACCGAGAACTCATGACCAGGTTCCCTTTTAAATCTACATGTAAAAATCCAATACAGTTCAATTTCTCAGTCTGTATATATATTTATTGTATGCACCACTCAATAATATTCAAATATGATTTGCATAAGCAATCATATACACTACATGTGATATTTAAAAATTCCACCAAAACTGCACTGGCCTCCAGGTGAGTGCTATTTAAAAGAATTTTCTAATATCACAAGTAGTGTAAATTCCTTAATTATCATTTACACCAAGGGTTTCATTAAGGGCCAGGCACCTGGCAAATTGACCATCTGTGAGGACAAGTTTGCCTGCCTGGTTTGACCATCTAGTGGAAAGTTTTTTCTTATCAAGAAGTTCAGTTTAAAAAGTCTTGCCCGCCTGTGAAAACCAGTTGCCCACCTGTTGAAAACCTTTAAGTTAATGAAACCACTGCTGTTCAACACTTTAATTCTTAACATTTATATCAATCACAATAAATGTATTTTATCAGTCATATAGTAAACAAAATAATGAGAAGACAAGGAAGCTACACAAACCTTTCAAGAGGTCCCATGCTGTTTTCAACAAGCACAGTCTCTGGAGAGTCTGCGCTTGATGTATTCTCTTCTAGAACTATCCCTGGCTGAAGATTTTTCCAGTCAAGTGAACAAGCCTCTATGGCAGGGCAGAAACCAGGGAAGCATGACATTGCTGTTGATGGAATCACATGACTGGTGCCTCTTCCTGGCAAGTGGAAGGTATACAGAATGAGTACACTGAATGGAATTCAGGGATGGATGGATTGACAGACAGGTGGACAAAGAGACGGACAAAATAATGATTAAGTGATCAAATAATAAAATGAACATAGAAATCAACCGTAATGAATCAATGAATAAGTTGACCAATTAAAATTTGAAAGACGTTTCCAGACTGAAGGGGAAAAATATCGCACTCAGGTGAGTTAATAATTAGGAGTCAATATGCTTCAGCAGCCTGACAGATTGGAAAGATATTTAGTAACACATTGAAAAGTCATGATTGCTAAAATTTACTCCTCCATGCAAATTGTAGTGCAGTCAGGCTAGGAGATGTCTCCACCTGATTTTGGAGTGTTAAAAACAGGCTGGTTGATTAATGTGGCTACCTGCCCAGTAGCAGTTGATTCAGTCCCCAATGCATAATGCACAAATGTTTCAAATCACTATGAAGTGGTTGGTAGATAATTATGTTTTATTCTAGTTCACACCTGCCCTGCCTTTGTCTACCGCTTTTTGGTGCCACTCTTGCAACTGACTCTTAATCTCCTCTCGCTCCTCATCTGTCAGTTTGGGATTGAGTGCTGCCAGTCTCCACAAGGTCACAAGCTCATCACAGAATCCAGCACAAGCATGCTTAGTGGCTTCTGTGCTTGCAGCATTAGTATTACCCCTGTAACTATTGCCATGGCTATGAGATGATGAATTGCCGGCGGCTTGACTGCGACTGTCAAACCACCAAATCAACACCTGATCGTTGGCCAGACATTCTTCAGTGATAATGGTTAGAAGGTTCACGGCATTCATATCACCTCTACAGAACAGTTCACGGACTATGGACAGCAGGTTCCACATTCCTTCTGGTTCCCGACCTCGTAAAGGCCTGAGATGATTTGACCTGCATGTGATGACAGACTCGATCAAGAATTAAAAAAACTGGTGCATTTAAGAAAACATGAGGACTAGTTCATCACCTTGTAGATACTGGTTAAATGGATAATTACAAAAACAAAAATGTTCAAATCTAAAGTTCAAAAAGAAGGCAATACCAATCTGTATAGAGGAATCAGTTTATATTTTCTAGTAGCCTTGTATTTTTGGTTATTTCTATTTATAAAGGCTACCAAAATATGTATTTATAACCTAGATAATGAGTGGGATACAACAGAATCAGATCACTTCTCAGTCTTTTGATAAACACCAGTTACCACTTAAAAAGCCTTTCTGACAGTAGCTTGGGTGCAAATGTACTACTTTCTTTGAAATCTGTAAATTACGTTGGCACATATGTTTAACAGTCTTACCATTCAGCTGCTGTAGGAGGAGCAGTGTTAGCTAAATACAGAGCATTCACATCACTAAACACTAAAGGACTCGGACCACAAAATCTCACTAGCATCTTCTTGATATTTTCATGGAGTGCACTTTCATCCAGGCACCATTTTGAGTGATCAGCAGCTGATGGTCCTGCAGTTGGATCTAATGAAACACAGCAAATTGTACAGTAATCTGTAACAAATTTTCTGAAGACATTGTTTGAAATATACATCAGCCTGTAAATAAACTGGCTCTGAAACGGAAGTAGGGTCATGCAGTTGTTACTATGACAAGCTCTCACCTGGAGCTCCTGATACAGAGTTGATAGCAGATTCTTGTGATGATAGTAACTCATCTAGGAGTCTTTGTGCAGTAGGAAGAAGCTATATGTAATTAAATGAAGCAAAACCAAAACTATTAAAGGCTTTTTTGTCCACTACAACTATAATTCTACTGAAAACTCCTTCCTGGCAATGTTTCTTTAAGCATAAAAAAATAAAGCATTTTTCCTCAGTATTCTCTTACAGTGGATACCAGTTTCAAACACACAAGGCATTTAAGAAAAGTAAATTAGTCTTAAAAAATCTTTTTTCTGCATTGGTGGAAAGAAAAACACTAATCAATTATTAAGACATTAACTGTGGTCTTGACATTAACTGCCATAGTGAGTTTGTAAAACTGACATTTTCATCATTTGCTATGAGAAAGGGCTGATGCTTGAAATGCCAACTTGACAATTAATCAATGATTAGATCACTCAAATTATCTACTACGTATATGTAGTATACTGCCATATTTATCAGTGTTTGAAAACAGAAATTATAACATTTGCAACTGATGTATCCAACTTAAGGATGCAAAAGAAATAGATAGTACTAAGTAAACAGTAACTAGCCACAAATAGGAACCAACATTTTTTTCAAGTCAGCCTACATACAATAATAAATAAATAGTACCTTTATTTAAGTGTCAAATGTTATAACTAATTTACATAGCGGAGGTGGCTACACAAATACTTTAGCACAGATAGAATCCATTTGCACATTCAAACTCGGTGTTAATTGTTTGATGTAAAGCATCTCGTTGACAAGACAATCGCCGAAACGTCGGGAGATTATATCGTTTGTTTTTACTTGTCAAATGTATTTAGCACTATTAAATGTGCTAATTGGAGACACTGTAAATAAATAAACAAATATTTCAAATATAACATATTAAACTATTAAGAATCCCAACTGGTTGGAGGCTGACCAGTTGGCTATTTACACAACGTGGTCGAGGTGTTGTACTTGGGGATACCAAGAACAATCCAGATAGTGGTAGGGTGGAGGATTTGAACCAGGGACCTCCAGATTTCAAATCCAGCCCCCTCAACCACTCAGTCACACTGCGTCCACAAGTAGGATCTTATACATGTAATGACTGACCATGAGCATCCTTACCTGCTGAGGCAGTTCACTGATAAGATACTGAGCAAACTTCTGTAGCTGATCTCGCCTTAGACGTGACAGATATTCTGACAGGGGAGCTCTAAGACACACCAGGTGTGGAAAGTGTATTCTGAAGAGGCATAAAGCAATTACGTGGGAACACCATGTCACAGTTTGATCACAGGTACAGTTACAAGATGTGATGCGTCCTCTGTCAAAAGTGACGGCAACATTAAAGGTTCCTTTGCTTTGGCAAATACCATGAGGTTGGTGGACTGTGGCACTTAGATGAAAACCTGCAAGTGAAAAGAGATGCTGTGAACAATACCACTCAAAAGTAAGTTATGTGTACCACCTTGTCTTGTAAAACACACCACACTATTGTGTATGGCCCATCTGCCTGATAAACTATTCAGGATGTTACTTACTTCTGATTTTCCTCAAGTGTTTTCTGAAGTACATGTACTGTAATTTGGTTGTTTCAAGTTGTGGGTAGATATTTTGAGGAAATACCAGGGTAAAACACTAAGAAACTTTACATGTAAATATACTGTAACTCTCTGTACCTTGCACAAATGTTACAAAGGCAATCAGGATAATGTCAAGTGAGCGAAATACAAGTCGCTCATTTGTTTATTGTACATTAAAGGTTGGTAACAAGATCTTTCTCATGCTTCAAAAACACACTTGTGACAAGTAAAGAATACTGCTTTGTTTCCACTATAAATGTGAGAGGCAGTGATGAGGGCAACTTTGAAAACGGGTCTACCTAACAGGAACTGTAGTTCTTGAGGATGTTTTTTGGTTCCCTCTTTTTCAGTCGGGTAAGGGGGTGGGGTGGGGGGATATTCCAAAGAAAGACCTCTTTAAAACCTGCATCCGCTACACCAGAAAACAGTTTGAGAAGTCCTTTGTACTGACAATTAAAAGGAATGTATAGTCCAATGTTATCATGAAATCACTAAAATGCCAATTGAAAATGAAAAATAACAGATAATTATTTTAGCAGTATCCCCCTGGGCCGGGTTGTTTGAAGTTGGATAAATGGTAACCCAGGATTATAAAAGACGATAAAGGGTTTAATTACTCTTGATGAAAGCGTTTTCTGAAACTGGAGGACTGAAAACATAGAGATTTTTTTAAAACCCAGACACAGTTTGGAGGGGTAGACAAAGAACTAATTGTGATGTCATCACTTCCTATGTCAGCAGATTGTTCTGATAAACAACTACCCCAGGAGAGACAGAGCTTTCCATAGGTGTGTCCATTTTGAAAATTTACTAAATGCTGACAGAGCTACTGTAATGGAAAAACAAATGTTCAATTATTGATGCAAAATTGCTGGTAAAATTGGCCATTACCCCCATAATTGATCAATGTCTCTTTTGTCAGTCTTTTGAACAGTCAGTACCAAAACTTTTGCAGCTGATAGAAAGGATGTAAAGAGTACAAGATAGCGAGGAAAGAAAGAGAGAGAAAAAAAAGTAAAGGAAAAGGCAGGACAAAAGTCGCAACGCATCAGCGAAAAAAAAAAGGCCAAATTTTGGCTTATGTGCATGCGCTAAAGTAAAACATTGCTCATTAGACTATAGAAACTAGTTGAAAATCTAGATGAAATGTAAAATGTTGCATTTCTAACAAAAGTTTGTGCAATTTAACAACACTGCATGTCAAAAAACCATTTGACAGTAAAAAATACCGCTTTTTTGAAGCAAAATCAAGCATGAAATTAGTATAGGTAACCGCATGGGGCAGAGTAAAATTAAGGATTAATATCACGTGTGTTTTCAGAAATTGCTGAAAACACAAGTGATATTAATCCTTAATTTTACAAGGACACATTGCAATTACTTGTCAATGAAACAGAGGGAAAAATTACTGAATTTCTGAATGCGCTCTTGAGTAATCGGTCAGGAAGCCATTTAAAAACACAGGAATGAGCTGAATGAAATTTTATTTTTGCACAAAGATACCAGGACATTGACAACCAGGCCTGCTAACAAACTTTCAATTTGAAAATATAAAGTTAGTGCTTTTTTAAACAAAGTTAAAATGTTCAAGACGCTTTCAGATCACTCAGAATCTGATTCTTTGATGACGAAACATTAATTTTGTATCCTCGCCTTATATCACTTGTGCTCTTCTGAACGGCATCATTCCTGGCGACGTTCAAAGTGACGATGCAGTGACTGAAATTGTAAACATGGCTGGGAGCACACAAAGATGCAGTGGAATTTGCAGGATAAAGTTGACTTAAAGCATCTCTTGAAGGACCAGGCCCAGTGTTGTCAATGGCTCGTGAAATAATCTGCCGCTCTCGTTCGTCAAGCCATAATCGTCAAGCCCGTGGTCAGACGTGTGGCCTGTGATAATCGTTATTTCACACTTCGGGATACCAGAACTTTTCAGTTTCTTTACCACGGTTTTTCGTGCACTATGGTTGGTCAAATTCTTCTCAGGACACAGATCCTTAAGCAGTGAGTTCTTTTTCATGTTTTTCCTGATTGTGTTTATAAATGGTGTTCTTTCCTATTGGGGTTTTCTTGTACCAAACGCTTGAAACCGACTTGTCGATAACAGTGAGGTAAAACGGACCGCTTTTCTTCATTTTGCTTGGTTGCTTTCCCAGATATCATTTG
>Ga0126339_10001773_pt1 | contig 15055 bp, 11 predicted proteins | sample OrbTmetagenome_2_FD_92532 | JGI IMG/M metagenome (GOLD analysis project Ga0126339, IMG submission 92532) | Coral microbial communities from Petempiche,Puerto Morelos, Mexico - Orbicella T R C metagenome | ecosystem: Host-associated > Invertebrates > Cnidaria > Coral | place: Petempiche,Puerto... | reverse complement strand
TCAGATGCTCACGAACGCGCGTCGAGAGGTGTCGGCTAGTCTCGCCGATGTAACAGGCATTACATCCTGCACACGAAAACTTGCAGACAACGCGCGAACGGAGATCGAGAGGAACAGGATGCTTAACACTAAACATACTACCAACTTTAAAAGAAGAAAAAGCTAACTTAATTTCTATGTTAGTACAATAGCGCTGAACGAGTTTGCGTAGTCTTTCTTGTGTTTCTCTAGTGAAGGAACCTACATAGGGTAACTTAAAACTTGCATGTGAACTTATACAATAAAGCGTATGAAAACGTGTTGAAGCATAAGAGCTATAACAGGATAGAAATTCACGGGTTCTCAGTAAAGGTTTAGAGCAGCTCAACTACAATGTTTTACACCTAAACGTACTCGAGGACATTCAACGGTCGTTGCTTGTAAGGAGAATCGAGGCTACGATTATGAATGTTAAACAATAACGGGAAAAAAGACGCGAGAAGTTATTTCCAGTGAAGTTCTTTGTATCCGCTTTGCGCTTGTCTTACAAATTCTTAAAGTGACTGTAATCGATGTTGTGTCCAGTGAGTCTTCAACATGGTGACAGACCGTGTGGACTTTTGTTGTTTGTGGGCAGGACACTGTAAGTATCTGTTTATCGATTTTTGTATTGATTTTTTAACAAAAAGATGGTAATCACGCGTTTCCGCGTGACAAGGATCACGCCTCTCACAGTCATAGGCTTAGGGGCCTGGCGTGATTCTCCATCCCTGCCATCTTGGATTACGGTTAGCACCGCCATCTTGAATTCTTAATTCGACTCCTGATTGGCTCTTGGTCCTCAAAATCAACTACGTCACAAATTTTAGTCACGTGGATGAAATCCGGCTCTCTGATTGGTCGAGAGCCATTTTAATAAGATGCTAATTATATGTACTGTGCTCTGATTGGTTAGGGAGCAAAGGAGCTAGTATTACTTCTGGTATTGTTTGTTTTCAAATAAATTGTAGAATTGAATTTGGAATTCTTCTGTGTGGTGGGAGAGTTACGAAAACCTTACCTGTGATCCCCATTAATATACAGAGCTAAGTTCTCATAGTTGAAGACGATTAGTTCGTTATCTCGGCTTGGTACGCTGTAACTGAATGCGGTGCCTGGAGCTGTGTCACTTGACTTCATCCAAAAGCAAATAGTGAATTGCGACAAACTGCGCATTCCCCATATATTCACATAATCAGTTACTCCTTTGTTTGGGAAGAACAGTGTATAACCTGAAAAATAATCGAGTGAGGGTTCTTAGCTCTTACATACTGTATAACATATGTAAGTGTCCTTGAAAGTATGATCTAAAGAATTGTCCCATCTAATATTTAATTAAGGAATGTTCCGTGTGTAGACGTACAGATTGTACTATTTAAAATTCAGTAAACGTCGATGTGATGCCAGTGAAAATGGTGATTAAAAAGAAAAAGATCACCTTTCACATTTTATTACTGAGCTTACAATTTACCATCTTTATTCACCTATCACTACTCACGATGACTTCGTCAGTGCTAATCCTAGCAGTATGTGGGACGTCTGTCACATATGAACTCAGTTAAATGACATTACTCTTCGTGAGTTCTCGTAGCAGAGCGGATAGAGCGCCCGCCTGGTGTTCGGTAGGTCATGGTTTCGATTCCTGTCGGGTACTCAGGTTTTTTCTTTGTCCCACGCCCGTGTCATGTTGATCAATTCAGCTTACACAAGATCCCCAAAACATGAGCAATTAAAAACTTGGTCAAAAATCGTAATGAAATTTGGGATTGCCGCAGAAAGACTCCACAACGGAACAAAAAAGGTCATTGAAAGGAGAAAGCATTCCCTAAAAAGAGACATAGCGAAAGCAATTTCTTGCCAAACCACGTAACAACTTGACCGTATATATCGTATCTGCTTCTTCCCGCCTTTGGGGAATGACCAGAGAGAAGCGTTGCTCCCGACCCCTAATAAAGACTGCGAAGGAGACCAATTGGACCAATAGGTATTTTTCTTTCTTCGCTGTACAAAAGATGAAAGAGACTTTTCATACATTTTATTATGAGATACCTGAGTCGCCACTGACGTTCCCACTGAGGAAAGCCAAACATATACCAGCAATCACAAACAACATGACTCAATTTTCCTCTCCTGAAAATGAAACGGACGTTATGATTTTCACACGCAATGTCTTAGGGTAACATTTTTCAAACAGCTATGAATATAAATACAACTATAAATACAAATTTAAAAGTTTTGAACATTTGCTCTCCCTGTGGGGATGCGTATTGCAGTAAAAAAATAAGAATTTCAGAGCTTAGTTGAACCAAGTTCTAATGTGTCACAGAGTCGTAATCTGAACTGTGATATGTACGCCTACCGAACACCCTATTTAGTTAAAGGCTTATTAAGTGTCTCCCATATCACTCAGAAGTTTGTGATCGTTTGTCACTAGAGGAAGTTAAGAGTTGGTTGTTTCTGATAGATGGATAAATGGATAACAAAAAATAACTTCGAACTGTTGCTCTGTTGTCAATGAAAGTTATGTCAAGTGAAAAATTTGAGGGTCGATCAGTCCTTTCTCACTCGTTTGAATGATCAATAGAATTAACATCAAATATAGGAGATTGCAAAGATAACAAGTGAAAGTCTCATTATTTTTAGTGTGAAAATTGTCTCACCTGGAACTTTGATCTTGAATCTGAAATCTTTTTATTGTAGGTGATAGTTAAGCGGTTTTTAAGGGGATCGTCGCCCAATATTAATGATGTTTGCTCAGGTGGGAAAAATGGTTAAAATGGCTTAGGAATATGTTGAATACAAGATAGGTAAGCAATCATTTCCTAAAACGCCGCAGATTTGAAAATTTAAACAGTGGCTAGATAAATATATTTTTAATTTGATCCTATGACTATGTGATTTTTCTGGAGCTAGCTAGTAGTTGTGTGGCTTATGCGTAAAAATACCCATCAGTTTGGCTCAATATATAGAATACTATCAGGTTAATTAATTTCTAAAATCGTTAATTGAGATTACTTAGCTGAATTAATTTAGATTCTTAGGTGAGAATGTAACAGCTGCAAAGCTTTAGCACATGTAATCAAAATTGTAAAGTGTACCACCGAGTCATGCAACTTTACATTCATTTGGGTTCATTTGCATAAGCCGGAAAGAGATATTTGAGTCAATTACTCGTTGAGTTTCTTACAATGCTCGGAAGGAAAATCCACACTAAATATTAGATAACATTTCAAAGTTGTTCGGCTGAACTTATCATTTAACACATCTCAGTGATTACTGACTCTAGACAAATTCGCAATCTGGTCTACTACGTCGGCTTTGAAATAGAGCGCCCATGCAGTAACTATGTGCCATTTCAGTTCAAGCACGTTTAGGCCTTGTGTATTGGCAAATTATGGTTACTCAAAAAGGTCTTCAGTTAAAGTTATCATACCAAGGACAAGTAATCCCTTTATGTTAAACTTTGCGTTTTTATTTCTCTTAACAGGTCCTAATGAATCTCCCCAATCATATGAAATGCCACACAGTTTTTTTGCCATTTAATCGCATTTGAACTCTGTTCAACTTCGAAAAACCCACGAGCGGTCCTTGAAGAGAACGATGTAATTTGACTTGAAGTAGACGGACCGAAACTTACATTGTGATAAACTTTATACGGGTCTTGCTGCCAATATGAATACGACCAAAGTGACCAATCAGTTAAACACTTTCCTCTTTACTTTGGTAACGACTTCCGCTTCTGTTTTCGATAAGTCAGTCGTCAGTAACAGTTCTTTTCAGAACGTCTCTCGCCTGCACCATCATGCTAGACGAATTAAGCTAATTAAATTCGTTCAAGAGGCAGAGCGACGAAATTGCTTAGGTCTGATTCTCACTAAGCACACTAGACCGCTGACTAGTGTAGATTCTAGCCCTGTCTAGTATCTCGCAAGTTTGGGACTGATGTTGATATGTTTCTGCTTAATGTTGTTTTCATTTGATGTAAGCACATAACTTTATTGTCCGCTAATGTTATCCGCTCACCATTTCAGACGCATTAAGACGAAATCCGATAGGAAACCGAGCAATTTCAGTTTTAAGTGGACAAAAACTCTGTACCAGATTAATTTTAGTAAATTACGGTCCTTTTTGCATTTTCTAAGAGCTAAGGATGTAAATAATTGCCTGAAATAACACCGAAAACAATTTCCCATGGAAACTCGAGGAAATAAGTTTTAAAGCTCAGAGAAATTGAGCGAACAGGTAAATTTCATCATGATTGTCATTTCAGCAGTACCTTCAAGTGTTTCATACGAACGCCAAAATTTGTTTTCGACATTTGGTGTTGTTAGAAACGATTTCTTTTGAGAAGATAATTAAAACAGTCGCACAGACATTTGCAATACGATGTAAATAATCTCGGTACAAAGTTCTTCTCCACTCGTTACTCGAACCTCTGGTAGATTCCCTCTTAATTTATTCCTAATTCCTTGAGCTACGTTGTTTTGGTTGATCACGTTTCCCTGTTTGTTTCATAAGTCTAAGGCTTAAGGTTCGCAAGAGCCGTCAAAATGTCGAAATCCTTCAACAAAAATAACAAAACTAACTGTCTTGTCTCAATACAATATTGAGACAATTTATTTAGCATAGTTTAATTATTTTCTGTGACTACATGTATATTGATATCACCAGAAAAGGATGACATGTCATGTCTTTCTAATAGCTAGTCGCGGTTTGGCTTTGATCGATGAAGTCGGTTTATATTTAGACGAATGATGAGGTCACATCAAACCTCTCCGGGGACGCCTTTTCCCCTCATCTCTGTAGAACTGTCATTCGCCGATGAGGTTCTCCACGTTAATCAGCTTTGATTCTTTTTACTATCCTCAGCTGAACGCTTGCGGCTTGCGATAGTTAAAATAATAGCAGTAAGGCGGCTTCAATGTCCACGAGCAGATGGTATTTGTCTTTGCCCCGTTGTTCCCAATTACCCTGCAATACGCTGAAGATTGATTGGTGGCTAGAGCACTGAACGGCTGAATCTGGCAACTTCGGTTGCAAGGAAGCAATAGATCTATAAACAAATGCCGCCCTGCGAGCGTTAATTTCTGTGCTCTCGCGACGACTTTTGAAAATTGCAGTTTTTTTTATTTAAACTAAATAGCTAGGTTTAATAGCGTCTACCAATTAACGTTCCTGAAAGTGGAACGTTTGGTTCTTTAACTTCTTGTGTCAATACCTAGTCATTTAATGCTGCTTTGTCCCTATGTTAATGGAAAAGAGCTTTTATGTCGCCATAAAAGCTATTGAGCAGTCGTTTCGTGTGGTACTAGAAGCATCACGTGTACTTGAACTAATGAATCTAATTATTTATTATACATTATGCGACAGAGGACTATTCCCTCCGTGATTATTGCCCTTTTGCAACATCGACATTATCATTTTTACTAGTAATACTATTTGGAGGTAGTGAAGTGCTACTCAGGGAGTGACCCGATTACGAACGTTAGAAGTATCAAGAAATTCAAAACCATTACAAGTTTCGGAACTATTGGGATCTCGGATTTCTTTAACGAAGGGCGGGTAGAATTTGTTGTCAATTCAAAGTGATTTATACTGTAGCTCATATTTTTATGAAAATACCATTCTTTATGGTGCCACGTAGGCTTTAAAATTCGAAGGAAACTGAATCTTCTAAATCAAGTTATCATCAACAGAGACAACAACGCACAATAATCTCCTCATATATGACGTCACAAGATCACAAAAGGGGCCCATTCCCACCTCAGTCATTTCTAGGCTGTTGTCGTACTTTCATTAGAAATTATCAGTGCCCAAAATGTCAGAGAATCGCTGAAGATTGGTTTCCAATGAATGAGAATTGTCGAGACTGAGATAACATAAACAATTTGTAGAATTTTCACAGGCGAAGTTTTGGGCTTTTGCGCTCTTGGGTTACGTGCGATCTAGTCTCCTGCGGCGCGGCATGTAAAAGAAAACCATCCAACACCCCTGTCAAAAGAAATGACCAATGGCCCACACTCGATATGCAACCAAGGCTTTGTGCCAAACTTCTATATTTGGTCTTATTTATTTGCATGAATTCTTTTGGAGGAATTACTAGACAAAGAAATTTTAGAAAATTTAGAATTTGGAATTTTTCTTGCCTTTTTTTTTTTGTATCAAGTCGTTTATGGGACTTACCAGACAAAGCAATCTTAGAAAATTTGCAAACTTAGTATATTGAGCACGGACCAAAAATGGGCTATTAGAATGACAGACTCTGGCTGGTTGGAACAAAATGTTATGATTAATTGCCGCATGCCGCTTCCTACCGTAAAATTTATTGCACAATTATTTCTACATTTTTACTGGGGTAAACGCAAATCGCTATCACGTTTTTCCAGTTTTTCAGGCAGGGAAATGTTGTTAATTGTCATTCAATTGATTGGAACATTTTAGCGTACAAAAAAACTATCTACACTCCAGTCATAACTTCCATAACTTAGAGATTCGTGGTTTGAATAAAGATGAAGGCCTTTATTTTGACATATTGTACCAACAAAAACTGACATTAAGTTATCGTTTGCTGAGACTTCCGCCCTTTTTAAGAATTGCAAAACCATTACCACTATAAATGAAGTTCGTTAGCCATAAATACGAAGAGTGCGTTTAGTCTGAGTATCAGAAAGGCCTGATACTTGGGTTACCGTATTTATTGAAGGCTCACATCGCTTCCAATATTTGTGGAGCACGCTCTGGAGGAATTTCTTGGGCGGTATACACCTTACAATGATAAACTAACGGGTAAGTACAAAGTAAACGATCGAGAAACAAGAAAAAGCCGAGCTGGCCAATAAACATTGTGCTTTTTAAAGCTCAAACAAGAGAATTATAGAGAAGTGTTTTTTTGCGATGGAGAGAGCATCTATTACGGATTAGTAGACAAAAATCTGTTCTAAGTAAGTCTTAGGTTTTCGGGAACGTGGTGAAATTTAATTAAACACCGGAACTATGAAAGTCCTAAATTGCGTAGGATGTGTGGTCTTGAATGTCGGAGATTGTTTACCTTTGAAAGCTTTAAATCTTTGAATTGTGGCATTCGATTCCGCTAAGGCTTAATTATTCGCAGATGACCGACAAATACCATAATTGTTGCTCTGTTTGTTTGCACTTTGCAATCCTGAAAGAGGAACTAACCTCTTGCGGAATACTTTTGGAAAAGAAAATTTTTTGACCGCTTCAGGTAATCAAATGGAATAATTTTAAATGTTTTTTAAATTAGAACAAGAGCTTATCAACGCTTTAGAACAGAATTGCTGTTCAATTCACAGGGGCGAGCGAGCTGCTTTTAGAAACCTATTTAGGTGTGGGTAGCTAGTAATATGCATCGTGCAAGGCGTCACGCCCAGGAGCCTAATTCAAAAAATCTTGCTTGATTTCAGAATAGCCACATGGCAGTATACTATTTAGAAATTTTCGACTTTATGTGTGCATTTGTAGCGTGAAGTTAGATGTCTTCATCTAGGGAGGGAATCAACTCGATCCGCAAAGGGAAATCCTGGTATATAACGAAATCGGAGACGTTTCCTCTAAGCTATTGTTTAGTAAAAATCAACAAAATATGCATGTTGCCTGTCGTCTCTACTTTACTAGGCAGGATAGAAGGCACGTTAAAAATTCAAAAACTTAGGGATTCCAATCTCGGTCGTTTTGATAGACACTTCGAGGAACTAGGTAAAATCTTTTAATAATTGATCTCCATTTGTTTTATAAACACAATTTGAAAATCATTCAGCAAATGTAAATTCCATGGTTGTTTTTAAATCAACTTGTTTATCCAATGCCACTATCATTCAAGATAGGCATCTTGTCCTTTTCAGTAGTTGTCTTAACTGTGTAAACAAGGTATATCCCAAGTTACGGATTCGGAATTCATGTTTTCTAAATCACGGCGCTTTCTGTTGTTTCATGATTAGTGCTTTTCTGTTCAATATATTTACTTCCAGGATTTTATTCAGGCCATAATAATTTCTGACGAGGTCGATAAAACGTAAGAAAGTCATCAATTTTGGAGGTAACACCTTCAATCTTAAATTTAGATGAATACACCTTTAAATCTTGGAATGTTCTTGTACAACATTTGGCAATCTTAGAGCAAACATCTTGCATTTCTGAATTTTCTGGTTTTCTATGTATAAATGTGTTTTGTCGTATTTCTATGGAGACATTTCTAAGATACTTCGGTATCTGAATCTGATATCGCGCATTATAATTAAAAACTTTCAGTATGAACCGCATTTCTTGGATAAATCATCTGGCTTTATCTTTTGTCATCACTATTAAACTTTGAAAAGTGAAAAACGCAATGTAATCTGAAAAATGCGAATAATCATATCACTTAATTACACTCTATTTTCTTGGGCTACAAATTTCAATGCAAAGCAAAATATCGATACACTTTCTTTTTTTTCTGACAGCTGGGTGTATTTCTGCCAGCACGTAAAAGGAGACGCACTTTTTGGCTTGGTTGGAGGTAAAGACGAAGAATGCTGCCTCTTGTCGTAGTTGAGTCAACATTATCTGGAGTGATCCTCGTTTTTTCTTTCATTGGCAACTTCCTCATAATTGTGCTTGTGTTTAAGAAGCCTCGGTTGGATACAACGACCAGCATTTATATCACTTCTTTGGCTGTAACGGACTTTTTGAATGCTTGTATACCTGGTCCACTCTTCTTGGCAGCTCTAATTACGCAGAAGATGCCCTACAATTCTGTGGTGTGTAATATTGACGGATTCTTTATACATTTCCTGACACTCGTCTCAACGTCTACAATGGCTTTGATAGCCATCAGTCGATACTACTGTACCTTAAAGCCAAGCCGTTACAAAATAGTGTTCAGTATTCGTCGTTCTGCATGTTACCTCGTCAGTTTATGGACCTTTGTTGCCTTGTTTACGTGGATTCCTGTGATCGGTGGATGGGCAGAAATGGGATTCAACCCCTTAATGGCCTGTTGCAATTGGCGTTTTTCCCACAAAACTATGGAGATGACATTTACTTTTTTAGTTGTTATCATCTTCATAATTGGCAGTTTTCTGATTATTGCAGTCAGTTACTACCATGTATCAAAGTGCATTCGACAACACAACAATCAAGTTGCATCACATCAAGGCCTCAGTGTGCAGGAAATTAATGTGACAAAGACATTCTTTACTCTGGTCTTGTCATTTGTGGTTATGTGGCTGCCCACATTTACTGCCGTCTTTCTTTTCCGCGTTGCTTTAAGGGAGACTTATCCACGCCTTGTTGGTCTTGCTGTGCCGTTTTTCTTACAGGCAAATAGTGCAGTAAATCCTTGGATTTATGGCGTTATGAATCCCTCTTTCAGGAAGAAGTTAGCACAGCTTGTAAAGAGGTCGAGTGGAAATCAAGTTCATTGTGCGTCAAGAGATCGTCCGACTACTCATATAGAGATATCTAGATTGGATACCTGCCACCGGGAAAATCGTTCCATTGAGCAGTTTTCCCCGCTACAGCGCGCCCATTCATTGGCTAGTTCACGGTCACATGACATCTAACAATGAAACTGTTTACCGCCAAATGCCATGAGCGAGCAACATTGCGAAAACTATGACGTCAAACGAGAAACCGTTCACTGTTACCCGCGAAATGTTGACCGCTGTTGCACGTGATCAGAGCTTGCAGTTGAAGGTGGCCTGATGTTGTCGCTGGAATCTCAGCGCGTTTTTCCACCGGTGTGACCTCGAATCTCAATGTTTCCCTCGACTTCGTATCGGGAAACATTGGGATTCTTGGGAAACAAAATTCACTGTTCCCCTCGGGACCAGTCATTAAGTGTTAATTATATGGCCGTGTCTCGCAAGGACTGGGAACTGCCAAATTCCCGAATTAGATTGGCTGAAATCGATATTGAAAGTGGTCTAGATTTTTCCATCTAGACCGGCATCTAGACAGATTACATTTTGCGGGGAAAAAGTTGCAAACTAAAATACAAACATATTGACTATTTTCCTCTAAATGGAAGTGCCAAAAAGCCCGATGAGAAAAAAGAGTAAGGAAGACGAGCAAACTTTGGCAGATTTAAGTTCAGCTAATCGCCGTTTGCAAGAAAAATGTCAGCTAGTACAAACCAGTTATATTAAACGAATTAAATTTTTCTTGTTTGCCATATGATAGCCATGTTATTAACCAAGCTTAGTTGGTCTGTATGGGAGAATCTTGACATCGATCGTGTACACAGACGTCAGTTTCTGGAATCTCAGTGCGTTCGGTTTGTGCTCACGACTTCTATCAAGATTCTCCCATACAGGCCTCCTGCTCGGTTAATAAGAGCTAATTATTTATGAGTAGAATTCCTCTATAGTATTAATGAAAATGGTAATAAGCTGAGCCTTCGAACACTGTAAGCCATTATAATTCACCAGTAATTTTTTTCTGATTTTTATTTAAATTGATCACATGACGCGATAGTGTCCACCGGCGGAGAGACACTATTTGCCCATCGTGCGCGTCCGAGGAAAATACCCGGATGGATAGCTTTGGATAGTACTCGTCTGAGAAGCTTTTTCTGTAAACAAGTGGGCTGACAGGAAAAAAAAAATGAAAGACAGAATTGGTCTGCTTTTTGTCTTAAATTTTACATTGCTTATGTTTTGTGCAGTTTTAGAATATTAAAAATTCGTAACTGAAGGGCAAAAAATTTAAGCGGAAAACCTCCGCGAAAAGCTATGAAACTGAATCAAAATTTACGCTAATCCTGGATCAGCTTAAGCGGGCTTTAAACAACCCGCAAAATGCACATACACATGCAAAATCGTTTCATTCTTGTGCATTCTCTTGCAATACACCCACAGTTTAAGATCATTGATAATATCCTCTGTTTCATCACAAATTTACTTCGCAAAAACATTAAAGCTTTACCGGGGGTCTCAATGGGGTGGTAGCTTTTACGGCTGAGGGTTAATGTTTTGGCTTTTGTGCGACCACTGATTAAATTAAAGACGAAAGACGCTAAATTGTAAACTTAGCAGTGGCATGACAGAGAAGTCATGTTAATCATTTCACAAGTGAGGCGCAAAGAGAAAAATCTGAGTCCACGACCGGGTCCGAGGCCATGACTTTCAAACCTCGGGCGCACGCCTCCTATCCGCTCGATAGCGGAGAGACCAATGGTGAGCAAGGCCACTTTTATTTATTTTTTCTTCACTGAAACGTGTCCTGCAAACTGCTGGGATCAACTAAAACCGGTAGTGACATGTATCACAAAGTCTGTTTGCGCTATCCGCCTTAACCTTGGGAATCGGCAGAGAACCAAACCTTAGCTTTCAGCCTTACGTTACTCTTCCATGTTGTTGTTGTATACAAATCCTTCGTTAGACACTTGTGGTTGTCTTTTAGAGACGACCTCGGTAAATTTAGAACTTTTGCTGAAAACTATGTTAAAAAGTTATAAGGATTCCACAAAAAAAGAAAAAAAAAGGCAGTTCCGAGGCGGAAGTAAGTTATTTAGTTTATTGTTATTTACAAACCCACAAAGAACGGCCTTTGGTATAATTTTATTATAGCGATACTACTCATCCTTTATGTGCAATGCAATAAAAGTCAAGATGTTTACATTTCGTATTCTCTCTTCCACCCTCGCTACAAAGTGACTCTTGCGTGTTTTAGCTTATTTTTTTTAAAAGACTAAGCAACATCTATTTTCATCCATATAACAAGTATATAACATCTCTTTACAATAACAATAGATGGCCAAGAAGAATAGTGAGGTGTATTAAGAAAAGTCAGAAATAACGTTATACGAATAATGCAGCGCGTTAATCACTGCCACTTTCATTAAAGTAAAGCTCTGAAAGTAGCAACCCTCGTTACTTTCGGATTTAACAGTCTTTAACCATTGATACTTTGGGAGAGTCGGAAATTTCAGGGCGCGGTGCAACTTTCGGGTAAATTATACGTGTGCCGTATCTGCGTCGATTCATCTACACGAAATAATGTAATATTTTTAAATAAACGTCAAAAGATAACAAGTCTAAAACTTGTGACAGAACAGAGTAACAAATTAGTTTCGAATAAAGGTTATTCACTTTCAAACATAAGATCAGATTGGTACGTTTAAAGCTTCTTGTATCAGCTTTTTTCAACATGAGGTCGATACTTTTGGGAGATCGTTACTTTGGCTTAACGCTATTTCACAATTGTGTTGAGCAATTTTGCGACTTTTGGCACTTATCACTCTTGTGACGTGTATCTTCACGATCCATCAGTCTATTCCTTCCTCTTCGTTTGCTAAACCATTTCCAGCTCTTCTTCAATGCCTTTCCAAAATTATCATTACTGCAGCCGTACAATATGGGATTTAACAAGGCATTAGTCGACATGCAGATGACTTTTGTAGAGGTTACCACAATAAACCTCGATTTTTCAGAGAAGCCTCCCATTTCCCCTGTTGCTATAGCAACATGCGATAAACACATCGGTACTGCCATAAACAATAGGTTACTCCCAACTAACAGAAAAATCCTTCGAGCCAGTTTTGCTTCCCTCTTGATGCCAAATTGGCTGCCAGACTTGCGTACCACCACAAAGATATGGATGTAAAGCGGAATGGTTGGTAAATAACCTATTGCACTTATAATAATTGATGTTATGGTGTACGCAAGATATTTCTTTTCCAAGACACTCTGAATCGAAAGACAGATGTAAGTTTCATAACCTTTGGTGCTATAGATATTGGTTTCAACAACTGACCACCCCGCCATTGACAATGCAATTAGCCAAGTAAACAATAAGCAGTAATACGCGTGCTTGACACGCAGCCGGATGTGAAGTTTCATGCAAAAGACAACAGCCAAATACCGTTCAATTGTTACCGCAAGGGATATCAATACCATGGACGACACTGAAAGCGTGGCTATAAATCCTAGTGATGGGCATATGGAGACACGCTTACTCTCAATTTCATTCACTGGTACAATCTGGTATACGGTTGCTATAGCGACTGCGTAAACGCTGCTTATAACACCACTTGCACACATGCTGGAGACTAATAGTAAGGAGGTGTTTGATCTTAAATTCTTGTTAATTATTATGACGGCAAGAACAATCAGGTTAAGAAAAAAAGCAAATATTCCAATGGGGAAGGCAGAAATTAAGATACTTCTTCCTACTTCTAAACAAATGTTTTACGTCTCCACGCGACCAATGGCTTTGAGGCAACGAGTCTCTTGAACAATGCACTTTGGGAAGAAATGGTGCTTTGTTAACTTTTGATTCTTTTTGCTGAAAATGTACTTGTGTTTGATGCAGCCCTTTTGTATGATAGCTCCTTCGTTTCCCTCAGAAATTTCACTTACATCATAGGTTCGATCAAGACGGCAAACTGGGCAGTTCGCACTTATTGATGCACCTTTAATTACCCGAAGAGATTTATGGCTCAGGATGTTTTCAGTCATCGTCCAGTTGGTATTTCCTGTGATATCCAGAGTGGTTAAGGATGGCATTTGATGAATGATGTCGCCCTTCCACTCTTGGAGCTTATTATCCCCAATGTCCCTGCAAATAGTGAAAAACATTATCTTTATTTTGTGCCGTTGTGGGGAAGTAGTTGATCTGGTGTTCTTGGTCTCACTTGCAGCATTGCACATAAAGATACTATTTATTCCCTTTAAAGATAGACGTGGTAGCTATGAAATATGTTTAGTTGAAGAAAATACTTATCTCAATATCTACAAGCATGGTTGCGTACTATTTAGTAATACGTACAAACCACGTACAAACCACGTAATACAATGATTCAAGGGACCGCGAACGAAAATGGTGCTGGTGTACGTAGGATCTGTGAAAGATCTGATCAGCCAAAAATAGAAACATAACAATGAAGCAAGGGTGATATTCTGGATTCTGTCTATTGTCGGGGGTCAGGCGTTTTGCATGTGCCATTGGCCAATCCGCAAACGTTTGGATTTGAGTTTCATCTGAGACCATTACCATGTGCATTTAGTAGACGATCGGTCAACCAGCCGGTTGCTTTACTTTTTGTTCCTACACCATGCTGACGAGCCCAACCAGGTCGAAACAGCTGTCCACGGTTGCAATTCTTGGCTTTCAGTTTGGACTCTATCACGTCATTGTCCCGTTTTAAGCTTTCTATGTAGTTATCAGCCTTGATTCATTGTTATGAACATACCATGAACTGCATGTGTCCTATTTTCCTGTCTTAATTTTTAATAAAAATCTATCGATCCCTTTTCATATAGGTCTAGACTAACTGTACAGTGTCTATTCTAATACGTCATACTACAAAATGAGTCTCGATCAAAAACAGTCTTCATTGACAGTTCGGAAAGTTGAAGCAGACTGTTAAAAGACTGATTTGAGATGTACCGAAGATTGTTTCCCCTCAGAGATCTAAAAGTAAGAAAACGTGTCACTATCATTTCGAAAAGTAAATGAAGAGAACTAAAACTATAAGAAATGATAATAGCACCATTTACCAAATCTCTAGGTCTATACTTACAATATAGCCAGGTTACTGAAGTTGATAAATGCGTTTTCTGGCAAGCTAGGGCTGATAATACCGGTAATAATTCTAAAAAGGAGAATAAACATTAAATACAAGCTTTTTTCAGCGTGGCATAGATCAAAATTACTAAATAGAAAATAAAATAAATTAGATACGATAATAATAATATAATAATATTATAATTATGAGATAAACTTCTCTCCGACACTTGACGCCTTGAAGGAGCAGAGACAGAATTTGTGGCACTTAACAAGTACTCGATGAAATTGAGGGCGAATAAGTAAAAAAAAAAAAAAAAAAAAATAAAAAAAACTCCCTTTTAAGGGAAATTTAAATTTAAATTAAAAAATTTTTTCTTAAAAAAAAAAAGATTTAATTTATAAATTTAAAAAAAGTTACCTGTAAAATAAAATTTTTTAATTGAAAAAAAATTTTCTTTTTAAAGTGATTTTTTTTTTTTTTTTTTTTTTTTTTTTTTTTTTTACTTATTCGCCCTCAATTTCATCGAGT
>Ga0126339_10001772_pt1 | contig 15056 bp, 7 predicted proteins | sample OrbTmetagenome_2_FD_92532 | JGI IMG/M metagenome (GOLD analysis project Ga0126339, IMG submission 92532) | Coral microbial communities from Petempiche,Puerto Morelos, Mexico - Orbicella T R C metagenome | ecosystem: Host-associated > Invertebrates > Cnidaria > Coral | place: Petempiche,Puerto... | reverse complement strand
TTTTTTTTTCTAAATTCGCTTTCAGGGACTCAGTTTCGATTCAGGGGTATGTGATATACATTAGAAAGTTCATAGGAATAACTTACAAGTTTATGCAAAATAAAGAATGGAGATGGCGGTGGTTTCAATCCAATTAATAAGCACCACTTACCATGTTTCTTTTCTTTCCTTTCTAAAACAGATCCTCGTGTCTTTCAATCACCAAATCTCCTCTTGTTCTCCTAAACGGTCTTAACACGGTAACAGGCATATATGGACGATCTGATTTCAAACGCTTTTTTATGCATCAGTTCAATAATTTGAACTTTTTTATGGCAATAGTTCATTTTTACCTTTAAAATTCAACGGCCAGACAGTGGGGACAAAAGCAGACGCTAGCACGCTTTTGGGTAAAACTGGTTAAAAACTTGTAAATGACGAATTTAAACACAAACAGCCAATTAAAAGGCTCCTCTAGTTTTTTTTACACAATACCATTACAGAGCAATTGTGTTAGAGCCTTTTTTAACGCTTCTTACATTTCCTATAAAATATGTGGCATATTTTTCAGTAGATTTAAACGAAATAGTGTTTGAAGAACAACATTGTAGCCATTGACAGTGACGTTGACAGTGTCAAAAACCTCAGTTAATTATTATCTAAACCACAATTTAGAGAGTTGACGCGTTTGTAAATTATACTCTGTACTTCTTCCTTAGCCAAAGCGAGAGATTCCCAATTGCTTTTTCATTTACTGGCTAGAATCAAAAGGCGGTAGAAAATTTCTTTCATTCAGAAACGATGACTTTAAGGGAGCACTGATTTAATGGCTGTTCGGCCGCTTAAGATAGGTCGTTCTAATTTCTATGATTAGAAAATTCAGAAAATCATGATAAAACATTCATCATTACAGTGGTTTTATATTGGTACAGCATTCATATTTTCATTTAATTCTTAGAAACTCAGTTGAAGTTGATAAAATTGTTTTTAACAGATTGTCTTTAGGCCTGGTAAAAGAAGCCCACGTTTAAACAGCAAAACATAATTCAAACATTCATTTTCAGCAAAGGAGCTACGTTTTCGAATTATTGAAAAGAAGAGATATTTTTTCTCCTGTCGCATAATGAAATTATTGAATTCCATTGTTACATTTAGCGGTTTTTAAAATATCAATATTTAAACGTATAAATTATACGGTACATTTTCAGCCAAACAATAGTCAAGGAAAGGAAAAAGCAAATCTTTTCTGAACTTTCTGGAGATGCACAAATGATCAGCCAAACAGAAAATACTATTCACACTCTTGTTTTTGTTAATTGGGCTGACAGAAATCAGTGCCTTGAGTAAGACTATAATGACCACAACAGCAACAACAAAACAAAAATAATCAGACTACAAAACTGGAAACAAGGGACAGACAAAGGGAAGAGTACAATAGGATTACAGTGTAACTCACAAATGAAATTAAGTCTTTGAAATTCGTTTACAGCCATGTCAAATTATTAACTATGGAAAATCAGATATAAGGTGCTGTTGAAAAGGACTTAGTCAAATTTTGTGGCAATTTTCTATTATTGAATATACCTGTTTCCTGGATCAGACAACAGAACTATGGAGTGGAAAAGCTAAGTGCAATCAAGCGCATCGAGTTAATATCGACTGCTGAGCTAGGGTGAACCCTTAGTACTGCCGTCAACTGTGATTCATGATAAATGAATCTGTGAAATAACTTGTGCAATTGTAACGTTACCTGAGAAACAAATATAGAATGGTGTTGACACCAGGGCCGGGCTGTTCGAAAGGTAACCTGGAATTCAAAGTTAAGCGAAGTATTAATTTTGCTGGTGTAAAAATGCTTTTCACTTCTTCAGTTAGATCGACGCTCGAGATTAATGCATGCATAATTCAAATGTCTACCAGAAAGAAAGCAGAGGACACTTGTTATCAGATCAACTTGAAACTACTTCATAAGACGTTTCGAGAGAGAGAGAAAAAAAAAACACCAAAAGATCCGTGGAAAAGAATGAAGTACTTCCTCTTTTCAAGACAGCTTTATTGTGCCGTTTTATCTTTCAGAACAAAGATACAAAAACGTGAGATATTCTTATTTATTATCGTTGAATAATTAACTTCAATTCATGCATAACGGTAGCATTTCATGTCTCGGAAATGTTCTCCTATTGTCCGTGCTTCGTCTTCAAGTGCTTTCCTTAATTTTTAATGAAACTGTTAAAGAGTATTAAAAAACATTCCTAAGAAAATACGCGCGCTGATTGGTTAAAAATCGTGTTCTATTTAACAATTAGATTTTTAGCTCGAGATTTCTATGAGGTGATAGTTGATGAGGCCGAAGGCCGTATCAACTATCACCTCATAGAAATCATGAGCGAATAATCTAATTGTTTTAGTAGAATTCTAACCAAATTTTCCTTCAAATAACGATTCCAATTTTTTCTGGTCTTGGTATTAAACTCCACGCTGTAGAGAGTTCGCGCGGACTAAATTGTGACTTTCGAGCGTTTTTAATCCAAGAAACCGTAAATGCCCTTCTTTTACTCTTCTTAGGAATTTTATTTCATTTGTTTCTAAATGTTCTTGCAAAACTTCGAAGAAACGTGGAAACGTTGCATTTTGTTCGACCACACCAAGCCACTGAACACTAATGGCTGAGAGAGTGCAATGGTTCAGCCAATCAGATTACATCATTTTGCATTATTGTACTAGTACAATTCTACTAAAGCCTGATAGAAACACAGAACTAGCACGAGCTGTTGACGTAATGATGGCGCGAGCAAAGAGAATTTACATTTTAATAATCAAAGTTAACAGTTTATTTTCCTTACTTTCGTCGCGATCGCGGTGTTTCCTAAAAGAAATAGAAAACATGTCCTCCGTGTTTCTATTGAGTTATAGATCTAGAAACATTCGTGAAAGTTTGGGAGAACTCGAAAAAGCTAAGGAAACACTCGCTTGCGGCTCGTTTTCCCACAACATTTCTCGTTCTCCGAAACTTCCACCCGTGTTTCTATTTAACAATTAGATTATGAGCTCGAGATTTCTATGAGGTGATAGTTGACTAGGCCGAAGCCGAATCAACTATAACTTCATAGAAATCAAGAGCAAATAATCCAATTGTTAAACGTAACTTTGCGCTTGAAAAAGATCGTTCGGGTTGAATTGTCATTTAAAATTGAAGTTGTGTGTGCGCGCGCATCAGTTTTTTTCAATATTTTAAACTTTTTTAAAAGTTAAGAAACCGTAAATGTCCTTCGTTTAGACTTCTTAGGAATTTAACTGTCCATTCGCATCAAAATTTTCCTCCAAATCTTTGAAAAACGAAAATAGGGTCGTCATTTCCTAGACGACCTCCAGCCACTGCACACTAATGCCTGATAGTGTTCGATGGCTCAGCCAATCAGATTACAGCATTTGTTTTCTGTTTCTTAAAAAACACCCGTGCCGCTGAATCTCTCTTTCACCGTGTGAAATTCGTCAAAGGATTCATTTCCTTTCGCTTATCAAGTCATGAAATAACCCTCTACGTAATGTATTATGAATGCACAATTCTCAGCGTGTGCTTTTCCCGTAATCTGCAATGACCGATAACAAACTTAACGTACCACAGGAAGTCAGCGCCAAATCTGTTGTACTGTTTACAAGAGCATATATATTTTTTGGGGGGGGAGGGGGGGCGGAAACAAAAATAAAGAAAAAAAAACTAAAATAAACGCATTTTTGTGCCAATAGAAGGTCAAAACCAAGTATTTGGGATGTTAAATTTGGCCACTGATTATTTCAGTTTCACCTGAGGTTAAGATACGTTTCATGTTAGTGGATGCCGGAGCGAGAAAATTTCACTCCTTTATTAGATGAAATCAATTTGCATTATTCTCATCGCGACACTCGGAAACCATATTCGAAGTACAGCATCAACTCGAAGCAATGTTAAGATCAAAGATAGAGAGTGCATAACAACAAGCCTTGCGCTCAGTGTGTTGTCAGACTTAAGTCACCAAAAAATGGAAGAACGGGATTTGTGTACCGATTTCATTATAAGGAGTAGTTCTAATTTTACTTTTACAAACATAAAGAACATGAATGTGAAAAGTGAAAACTAGAAGCGCTGTGTTCTGAAGAACTAAAGCACCACCCTTTCATGTTTCAGGGGTTTGCAAGACGCAAACCCTTTAGTGACGGTAAACATGCCACTCTTTTCCGACGCATCCATCCCCTCACTGACTGATATAATGTTCTGCTCAAACCTCACTGCACAATCTGTGACACATTAAAGCGACCACTTTTGTGAGTTCGTTTGCTTAAAAAAATATACTTTCAATTTCCAACATAATTATAAGCTTTGGTTTTCCTTAGACGAGGCCTAGGAAGATATAGAGTTCGATTTAATTCGTCTTTGATGATTGAAAAGCAAAATGGATGGTGGTTTTCATTTTTTTTTCCGTTCTATACCTTAAGCTACCTTACCTGCAGATGTCAGCTGAAGTAAGTTCTCTGTAACTTCTCCTCAGTTTGCCGGCTTTTGCAGCGTTCTGTCCATTCTCTTACGCTGTTTGACCGAGCTCTACTCAAAGCAAAATGTGAAAGTAAACATTTTGTGACGTAGGCAAACGAAACCTGTTAATTAACGCGATGTTGCATGTATTCAAAACAAGGATATGAAAACTTCTAATTAAAGTCTGGAACTTTGAATATACAGTTCGCTTACATTTATATTTTCTTTAGTTGCTGACGGGTAGTTTGTTTTGTTTAGAGAAAGCTTTATTTTGCGTTCTTATTTTGATTTTGCTTATACATAAATCAGAAAATAAGATAATAATAATAAAAAACTAATTACCCGGAGTACATATCCGTATTTCTTGCAAAAGCAATACGTCAATGTCAAAAATTAAGAAATATCCAGCTGAATTATTAGTCATTGCTATCATTTTGAATTTCTGTTATCCGTTTTTGTGAATGCGAAATTCCACGATGTGGTTTCGTAGCCCGGTTTCTGGACATTTCAGGACCCTAAACTGCAATGTAAGAAACCTTTTTTTTTTTTTGGTTTAATATCTCGGTTTCCTGAACACTAAACGTCTACCCCTGCAATTGCCAGCTTCTTCTTACAAAAACAACCAATATTTGAGATCATTTCTGATTTTCCGACCCTTGCGACAGAAGGTCCCTCGTTATTAAGCAATTGGCACATCGCCGCAATAATCTTCGAAACAAAAATTACCGGGCATAATAAAACCATGGCAGCTGTTTTTTTGATGTCATTTTTCTCATCCAAGACTCATGGTGTATTATATCATTATACTGCTGATGACAAAATACCGCTCAAAGAATTTTAAACCAAACAGGGCGGTAGTGAACAAGAACCTTGCCGACTTGGGTATTCTCTATAAACCAATAAACACGTAAACTACATGACTAGTATTAATTTGACAGAAATTTACAACGAAACTTTCACTATTGATGTTGATGAGCTTAAATCCTGGTCAATAAGTTAATTAAAAAGCGCTCACTATGCTGTAAACTACATGATATCCAGAGAAGATCTAGACATGGTCGTATTATATTATTCACTGCTGTGCCATGTATAACGAAGTTAATGGTATAACCTTATTATTATAATTCCATTCAGTTAGAGCGGCAGGTCTTTTTGCCAGAGTTCTAGCTGTTCTGTTGACTCCGATCTGCTGCTTGTAAATGCGATAGCTGAGTGCCAAAGGATTTATTTACTAACAACATAAGTTACATTATCTTTGTTTCATCAAAATCACAAATTCAGACAAAAGTTTATCTATATTTCGATCACGGCAATGACGAAATTCACAATGTACTGAGTGTTTTACTTCTTTTGATAAGTTTAACCTTAAATTATGGCTGAACTTATCAAAAATTGTCAATTGTGGCTATAGAGCGTTTTCACATGACGTCACGGCAGCCATATTGTTGTTCCAAAGCAATGGAACGGCGGCCATGTTGGTGTACCAAACCAATCCTGTGGGAATTGAACTCTTTTCGTATGTAAACACTTTCTTTTGTTTGTTCCAATAAATTTGCATAGCTGCTGGCCAGGTGAGTGAAAACGCTTCATAGCGATAGTTGCGGTATATTTGTCTCTCCGGGCGAAAAAAGGCGAAACGATTCACCACGGAAAACAGTGACTCTCGAACGAAAGAAATATAATTTTATTCCCTAAGAAACTGGTGTTTTCACCTACTGGCTTGCTACTTTTAAGCTATTATAATAATACAATTTTTTATACAGGTAGCACACTAGGTAGCACACTAGGTTGAAAAATATAATAAACGACAAACAAACAACCAATCTGACGAACCAACAAAAACGCAAATATGGTCGGAACAAAATGAAAATAGCTCACACTGTATACGTAACGAGAATGTTCCTGTTTGTAAACATCCATTGTATGATATCAATTCACTGACTGGCAAATCCCACTGTTATCTACGCCCCTTCTACGACCTCAATGACTTATTATTCTTTTAATCGTTTAGTGCGAGTGGTCGAACCCGAGGAAAATTGCACAGTTACAGATAACTGTGTACGCCTAGTTCATAGGACGCCTGCAGTGACAACGTAAGAGGCCGAGGAACCCTCTACGAAATTCTTCATTCATTCCCGCATAAAGAATAGGATTTACAGAACTGTTCAAATACACCATGGAACTGCCCAATGTTAGAAGCGCTTTAATATACTGCCAATTCTTCCCAGATCCAAACTCGTACCATAACCACACCACCTGGTTGGGCAGCATACAGATGGCGTAAAGGAGCACCACCGTCACCAACATTTTGACGATCTTGGTTTTGCGCTCCAGTCGCTGAATTGCCTTACTTGGTCCACGCTTGGGGCTGCGGGGAGACAAAGCAAGTTGCATTTGATTCAACCCAGTGGAAAACTTCTTGTCGGGAAGTGGCGATCCTGATATAGAATTCACGTCGCTGCCATCGGCAGTCAGGAAGCTGCTGGACGGGCCTGGTCGAGGTGATGGAATAGATTCCTGGATGCCTGCCTTTCCGGAGAAACGAGCCGCTTGATCTCGTAGCTTTAGAACCACTTTGGTGTAGGCAAAAGCAATGATTACGAGTGGCACGATAAATTGGATGATGAAGAGTCCTAGAGTGTACACGCGCCTGGTGACGGTGCTCGGCCACACTTCTTCGCAGTAGTTGTCCTTGATTGACAGCACCAACAGATAGGGTATGACGAGCACAAAGGACACTGACCATGTGATTGAAATAATTATGGTAGTTTGGAGTAAAGTGAAACGAGGCTTCCAGGGATGAACAACAGCTCGATACCTGTGTGATCAATGGGTAAAATATTGTTGTTGTAGGTTAGATAGAGCATAGACAACATAAACAAATAACTGACTGAAACAGCTGGTCGTTGTAATAATAGCAACATTGATAATACATTTTTTAGAAAATGTTGTCTTGGTAAAGATTTGATGCTAGGTGTTACCAGGGGTCCACAAAGAGCACTCGTCAAATTTAAAACCACAATATTTAACGGTTCCATTTTTAGATGAAAAGGAAATATTTTTACCTGTCATAACTGATGGCTACAAGGGTAGCTGAGGAACACGTGGTCACTGACGTCATAGTAGGCCAAAGAATTTTACACATGGCAGACCCCAGGGGCCAGCGAGGATATGTGATTTTTAAAGCTGTTTCAAAGGGTATGCATAGCAGAGCGACAGTCAGATCTGCTACAGCTAGGTTCACCAATAAGAAGTTCCGGGTAGTACGCATGCGTGGAGTTCTTGCGATGACTAAACAGACGAGCGTATTTCCGATGACGCTGATCACAAAGATTGCTGTCAACATGGTGTACTGTAACACATTCAACCATTCAGGTTGGGAAACTGGCATCTCGTCACCGACACTGTCGTTTATTGTAGAGTTGGTGGCTATTATTGAGGGCATAACGTTCCAGACAGTCTTTAGTATAATCCTCTGATTAGGTTGTACGTCTCTCTTGTTCTGTTTCAGCGGTTTGCCATTCTTTACTAAAGAATAAAGAAAATGGGAAGTTGAGATTTACTGCAAAATTGAGATTGCAAACTTCGTCAGTCAAAGATTTATTCAGGAGGGAAGTTGTCAACGGCTGTATTTTAAAAGGGCTGCAAAGTTCATTCTTAACTGTGGTCCAATTTTCAACTGCTGCCATAAGAGCTACCCATGAATCCGCCGTGCTAGTTAAACACTTTACAGAACAGATAAGGAGCCACAATATGGCAACGCAGATCTAGGTGATCTGACGTATCTGGACAGTTTAGTATCATTTTTTTTTTCCAGAACAGCGAGCCGACAGTGCTTTGACCGGTTTTGCCAATAGCAGTCGTTCAAAAAAGAATAAGAAAATCGGTATCTAATGTGCATGTTGAGCCTAGTGAGGAAAACATAGACAGTACATCACATACATCATTGCTAGGCAATAGACAAAAGTATTTTTAATGAAGCTTCGAGTAACCCTATTTGCATATTGGTGAATATTAACGTATTGTTAGACATATTTGGACGCGTTATATGGATGACAATCACTATTTGTTGGCTGATTTAGTTGTATTCGAATCTGGTTGCTTACAAACAACCAACCAGTTGGCAATCAATTTCACTGAAAGAAACCAAGTCAAACAATGAAATAGTCAAAAACAGGAGAATTCGTGCGAAGCATCATCATTTAAAAGTCTTTCCTGTGGTGAATATACATAATTATTCCTTGAGTCCCAGCTTACAATACGTTTTGCCCAGAACAATCTTTTCTAAACTAGGAGGCACAAAACTACTACATACCGGCTTGCCTACCGCCACAGCGTCAGTGAACTGTCATGCTATATAACATCAGAAGAGGCTATCAAAGACACTGGCAACACTAGGCGACACGTCTTTTACAAAACACCCACATGGCAACAGCTGCTCTCTCTTGTCTTACCTATTTTTAAGCTTAGCTTGGCCAATTCTAATTTGTTCTAACGCGTTCAACAAGAGGCCAAATGGCTTTAAATTAACCAGTTTGCGATCATCTGGTCTTGTAATTATATGTAAATGACCATAAAAAGTTGTCCCGCTTTTTAAAAAGTAATTTATCGGTCATTTAAGTTACAAGAGCATTTGGAAGAGGTGTTTTCATTCGCTGGAGGAAGAGCTTTGTGCACTATCGTTAAGTAAGAAACTCTTTGTCCTTTGAAATCTTAGAAAACTTTAATTCTGATAAAGTTTAGATTTTAAAGTCGCTCAAAATCCTACCTTTAGGGGCTTACAGCCAATTTGTCTAACTTATCTTATCCAGAATATAGTAAATATTAATCAATATTACTAATTTATTGTTGCCTCAGTTTTCAATCTTGTTTCATTGTTTTCTAAAATCCAAATTACGTTTTCATGTTCTCAAACTCTAAATTGAGATAAGCATATACGGTTATAAAATAACTAAATCGAAATGGGAAGTATTATAACCTCACTATTATTCAAAACGCTAAAAAGGCAGACACGCTACATGTGCCTATCTAAGTTCTCAAACTTTGTTGATGTTTTCAGCTTGTGAGAGCATTTTTCTATTAACTGGCTGCTTTTGCTACCTTACAGTCGGGTTCATTTAACGTAGAAATGGCACATTTTTACGATTTTCTTTATTTTTTATCCACACACATGTCTAATTTAAAAGTTTGCAGTTGCAATGAATCCCATTTTCTAATACTCATGTCCACCCTACCATTGAGCATGCAAATGGTTTAGTGCGATAATCAGTCAGTAACGTATACTAGGGTAAGCAGGTTCTGGTTCAAAACCTGCAGGAACGCCCCTGCTACGCTACAAGGGCGTCTGCAAACGAGACTTGAGGGCAGGCAACATCGATCCACCAATTTGGGAGGCGGTGGCTGAAGAACACAGTGACTGGAGAAGTAGTCATGCGTTCAGAGGAGTGAGGTGATGAGAGAACAGCAATGGGAGAGAGGAGATAGCGCAGACGGCAAAGGGCAGATTCCTGCTCTCAGAGCCAGGCGCGATCTTCACCACAGACAACTGCAATAGAGCCTGTATATCTAGAATCTGCCTGTACAACCACAGCAGGCGCTGCAACTCAACCACAAACTGAATCACGGAGCAGAGTTCCATTGTCTTCCGAGACAGAAGAACGCCAACAACAGCAAAACAGCATACACTGTATTTGGACAGCTCAGGAAATACATCAGTCAGGTGGTGAATTTGTTATCTCCATTTTTCTCGCGACATCCAACGCTCAAGCAAATTAACCGTCTTCAACCTACTCCCTCGCTCAACTCGGTCATGGTACAAAAAGTCAAAGTTAACACATCGTCTTCATTATTTAACATGTTGCCAAGTATTTATAGCAGTGCAGTTTACTATATCTCATTTGAAAGGGCGCAAGATATGCTTTCACACAAAACTAGGTTTCCCTCGCGAAAACTAATATAACTTTCCAAAAACTTGTAATCAGAACTTTGCAAAATAAGCTGAAATTTGCTTACTATCAACATTCCTAAAATTGTAATATTTCCTTAAAATCCTATCAGGATTCTTTTAATGATATACAATACCACAAAAAACTACCCTACCACTACCAGACTACAACCTGTACTTACATTATGCAATTACTATGCTGCACTGGTAATGCAAAGCAAAGTAGAAAACAAAGCATAGAAAGACTTATTAGCGAAAAAAACTTCCACGCTTCATTAACTGTACAATATGTGTATTCACAGAGTTTTGCTAATTTTCATTGACAAGATATTGTCTAGCTCAACAATTTCTTTCGTGTTAGTTCATCCTATACACATTGTCTACATTACACATTACACTGCATAAAGATATACTAGACAGTTCTAGCTTGTTGGAGTAAAATTAATACAGAAGAAACTATATTCCCTAAAACGTAGCAAAAAACAAAAACAACAAAAACAAAAACAAAAAAAAGATCGAGACTGCACAGCAGAACAAGAGAAGAAATAAAGAAGGGAGATTTTGTGTTTATATGTGATGTTATACGCGATTTTATCTGTAAAGTCAAATCCTATGACGATGTTAAAGAGCAAACATTTCTATTGCAGAGCCTAAAAGAATTCCCTAGTTATAGAATATTGGGCGTTGTTTCATATCCTCTATATAGAAAATTTCACTTTTCATCCTGAAACCCTCGCGAAATTTTCAATCAACCTATATTAATTAAGTTATATCTACATTTTGTAACTGAAGGCAAAAAACCTTCATAGTCAATTAATTTGTCTCAGCTCTTCAAATATTAGTTTATTCGTAAGTTTATTCCGCGTAAGCTGGTAGCAGGGTCTCTCCTGTATTTAAAATGATCTTTTGTCCTCCATGAGATATATCATGGTATTTTGTCTATTTATATTCCTTCGCTGTTGATCAAGTTCCAAAGTAGTTTATAGAATTTAAGTAAGTCAATGTACATTTTTTATCTTTAAAATCGCATTTTGTAGGTTAAAAAGTTGTTGAGGTAATTTATTGTATTAAAACAATTTCTTAATATATTATAACTCGACGAAACCGCCAATAATTAGTTTCGTGTCACATTAAAAACACTACAAGTTCTATTCCTTATTACCCGCCTAAATACGTATAAATTATCTTTTTCCTTGGTATCTGAAATTCGTTTTGTTTTAAATTCGCTGCTCTTGCTAATGATTGCTATTCCCCGCTATTCCCTGCCTTCACTGCTATTCACTGCTCCGGTTCAAACTCCGCGGTTAAAAATAATCACTGAGCGGATATATTTCAAGAAAACCGAGGGAAAAGGAATGACAAAGGTCTAGACTGCCGCCATCTATCATGCACGACGAAGGCAACTGTAAAAGGATGGCAATGGTCCATACACTTGGGGAGATGGGATGGGAGATGGTTTGCCAAAATATTACTTGCTTCTTAGCTACGGGTGGAGATGAAGTTTTTATCGCCTGGTTGAAAGGGAAACAGCTAAATACTTAACTAGAAACTTGATTTCTCCTTTCACGATGCAAGAATAGAAAGACTTAATTATTTGTTCCCTTCAGCTTACAACTGCAATTTATTATTACCTGTGCCTGATAGCGGAGAAAAAGATTATGGTTACAGGCGAATTTTCATGACTGTCGGCGTTCTGTCGATTTCCAAGTTACAATAAGGTCAAGATTTCTAAGACCATCATTAACTCATGTTTGACACAGAAGCGGAAAATTCAATATATTTTTTCAACATTTTGCACATTTTCAGATAAGGAAATATTCCAGAAGCCCGGACACAAGCCAATTAAAGTCTTCTTAATTTTAGGGGATTTTAGCTATCAACACAGTAAGAAAAGCATTCTCCTTTTCATTCGATCATCGCAAAAATCGCCTTTGACGATTAGAAGTACAAAGATCACGTTTTCAGTGAAACAGATAGAAATTAAAAATATATATATATTTTTTGTTTTTCATCTAAGCCCAGAGGGCAGAATATTTTAACACATTGGAAAGTTGGAGGATAAAACCCATTATAAAAGCAAACTAACGCAAAATTATGATGAAAATGACATATTTCTGCCGGCCAAACTCGCATCAACTTCAGTTTTATCCGACAGGATCGCGAAAAAGAAGGAAACCATTTCCTGCCGGAAATATTATTTCCCTGATTCATTTAACTTCGTAAAAATATTGGTTACATTTAAATCAGTGTGAATAAATGCGCATATCATATACCTCAAGAAGCTAAGAGTTCCTTTAAACTGTGGTGTAAAAGGGCCTTTCTTTCACGCTTGCTTCATATATGTGTTATAACTGACTTACTTTATGTAGCATAACATTTAAGGAAATGCATACAGATTCTTAATTCATAATTTTAAAATACCTGCTTTTAAAGAAGATCGACTTACCATGTCAAGGTGTGTACTTTTTCAAATATAAAGGCTAACTTGTGCATGAAAAAAGCAAACTCAGTAAATTGTTTCATTATAATTACAATTTTCAATATTTTTTTTTAGTTTACCTCGTTATTACTAAAGACCGCGAAACTTTAAAGTCAACCATTTTTTGTTAGCAAGACTATGCAACCACAGCATGTCGATAATGCTCTACGTCTTAAAAAAAAGACACTAACCTGAATATTTCTCGGTGTAGGAATAGACGAAGTGCGTAGTATTTGGCTCGTGTATTTCCGAACGGGTCTGTATCCAAAATTGTATACCTTGGAAGCATGAATTCCTGGTCAGTATATTTTCGTACGTGCAGACGTCATAACCAGTAGGAGTACACTACAATAGGTGTGAGCAGTTACGGAACAATTCTTAAGCCAACAATATTATTTAAATACCTAAGATATTACTTACCAAAGAAACTTCGCCGAAATCAAAACAAAAGTTGTCAACCTGTTTTAAGCTGACAACTGGAATCTTCCGTTTTGCGATAAGCGTACAAAACTGAATTGAAATCAGCAAACACTGACAACAATACGACGTGGTGATGATGAAATACCATATGCTAATTCATTATTTTACGGCTTAAGTCACCTAAAACAATGTAAAATTTTTATTTATTAAGGTTCTACCCAGTTGTCAAAAAAGATCCCTTAAGAGGAACAGATTGTGTCATTGGCATACAACATGTCAGCCCGAACTGACAGAGCTCGCGTTATTCCGGCGTTTGATTTTAAGTAACTGCTATAGCATAATGATATGCTCTCATAAAACAGAATGTCTTTTAATGTAGAAAGTAAAGGTGACAGCAGGATTGCCAATTTATGTAAGCCCTAATTAGAACCCTTTTGTTCCCTTTTTGTTCCTACCGTATGCACAATATTGAAAGTAAATTAATGTTTGCCTAAAGTAAAGTAAACACAATCATTGAAGGCGCGACAAGGCTATCTTAAAATGCCCTTTACTAGATGAAAGACGGTCTCTCGATACAGGAAAAAGCCTAGATAATGTAATGTTTCCCTACCAAATACATTAATATTCACATTAGCATCACTGTCCTCTTTGTCATGAGGTCGTGACTGACGTACACAAAAGGAATCTTAAAATAAAGAAAACAGCAATGCCAAGTAAAGCAGTTTAGAATGTAACATATGAATCGTTAAATGGCATGAGCAGCGGGGCCCTCGGGTTCCAAACAAAGGAAGGCTCAGGGCTCAGGGGCTGAAAACTGAGGGGCTCCAAGGGTCCTAGAACGAGACAGAGGGGCTCTAGGGTGATTGTTTATATATATATATATATATTGCACATGATCAATTTTTCTGGTCTATTCTTTTTATTTCAAAGAAAATTTTTGAATTTTTAAACCTTCAAAAATTGTGGAAAAAAAGCCAACAACCTGAATCGGTTAATGCGATGAGCCTAGTAAGCGAGAAGTAAAGGTTATTTCAATTCCCTAGTTGACCCAAAAATCAAATGAGAATTTGGGTGATTCTCTTACATTGCAGAGATCATGAAACCCGATGGCTGGATCCACAAGTGCACGGTCTGGTTTTGGAATTCATGATCAAGTCATTTTCTCGCCATGTAGAGGGAATACTGGGTACGAAACATAGATTATAATCCATCGAATATTTTCGCTCGCTTTCGATTGGTCTAAATAAGTCACGCAACTAAATGCACGCTAGCTAAAACAGGGAAATATCCGAATGATATTTCCCAATTTTCTGAACCAGCGTTTTGCGGTAAATATTCAATTAAGAAGGATAAACACAATGACCTCCAAGACCATTTGACTTTGAAAATATGTTCGGATATCTGTCCTTGGACATAACCTGTTCTTCGAAGCGTCGCTCTCAGGAAACTATTCACTTCTCGGAATAGATCATTTCCACGGACATTTGTCCGTGCATATTTTCGCACCAAATGGAGGCTATTTGTTTATATCTTCTTTCCCGTGCCCAGGAAGCTAGAAACGTTTCCAGTGGATTAAAGAGTAAAAAAACTAGAGATTGAAAATTTAAATTTTGTACATCGTGAAATAGGGGGGGGGGGGGGGGGAAACCATTTTGGGAGACATAGTAGCTGGGGGGTAGGATTTTTTTATCCTTAACTTTTATTTTATATTTGATTCTAAAATC
>Ga0126339_10001771_pt1 | contig 15058 bp, 12 predicted proteins | sample OrbTmetagenome_2_FD_92532 | JGI IMG/M metagenome (GOLD analysis project Ga0126339, IMG submission 92532) | Coral microbial communities from Petempiche,Puerto Morelos, Mexico - Orbicella T R C metagenome | ecosystem: Host-associated > Invertebrates > Cnidaria > Coral | place: Petempiche,Puerto... | reverse complement strand
TTTTAATCAGAAGTTATTCAAAAGCAGTTATTTGCATTGAGGTGAGACAGTGGAGCTAGACGAAGCTCTCGACCAATCAGGAGCCTGGAGTGATTTCATAGATGTAGGTCTTGCGTTACGTTCATATGTACAGCATTTCGATCCTGACCGGATTCTATTGAATGCTCTTATTCTTCAGTTATCGTTGAGCTGATTTTTATCATCGACGTAAAATATATTGACTTTATATATCTGCGAAACGTCCTGATCTAATCTAAACAACGCGTGATTATGAACAGAATGACTTCAGTTAATTGACGATTTTGGCTGGAGTAAGGTGACATTGATTGATTTCGCTGGTAGAACTTGATTGACTTTTTCAATTATAAAACTAGAACGTACAGTTCAGCTTAATTGCTGCGCGCATAAGTAAACGTAAATATGCGTTGACTGTGCATCAGCCGGTCTAGGGTAAGAATTTCAAGAAAAGCGATCGATCAATCGATCTCTCAACACTACCTTCATCAGGTATATTGTCGCTTTAATCTTCAAAATTGTTTAGCAACCTAACTCTCTAGATCTTTTGTTTTAAACATAGACGTATATCATAATAGAGCTAAGCAAAATAGAAAAACTACCAGATCTTTTAGATTCAAAATGATGACGCAGTAATAACATTCAGTTTTTCTTTCATGGCCTAGTTTTATTTTAAATTTAATTCGAATCAGATTCTGCAGGATTTTAATATTTTGGTGATCTGAATACAGAGCAGAAACTACGGAGTCTTCAACCATAGCCCTTGATTTAATGGGCTGCAAACTTCGACAGCATCGACTGAGTTACGTACACAAGATCGGGCATAATTGTTTGCGCCAGTGTTAGACGATGATAAACCGCGAAAAGTTGTATTTAATAGCCCAAATGGCCACTGACAAACGGTCAAACTTTCCGGTAAGAATGGCCTACCTTTTGTCTCAGAAATGATTCGAAAACCGCCCCAGTTCAAGTTTTTTCGCCCACATCCAGATCTTTCTAAATTGTAAACATTTTCATTTTAGTTTTGACAGTTTGAGATGGAGCATTCAAGTGAAGCAAGTTTGCCAGAAATGATCGCTGAGGTAACGGTGCTGTTGGTATCTTGTTGTGGAACAGTGCTCGCTAACACCATGGTTCTTATTAATGTGACCACCAAGGAAAAACTTCACTCTCCGACCTACTTCTACTATCTCAGCCTCGCTGTTTCCGATTTGATATTAGGTAAGAAAGCATTCTACGTTCCCGTGAGATGGGATACGGCACTATTCGTCAACTCCTATCTCTTACCCTCCGCTCTTGTGCGCAAACCGATGGCATAAAGCGTGAAGAAGTAGGAAAGAATCAGGTGGTATAAAAGAGAAATAGGGAGCAGGGAGGCATGTGTGGCGCTGCGGTGAGAGCACTCGCCGCCCACCAAACTAGTCCGGGTTCGATTCCAGCCCGGTATTATTTATGTGGGCTGAGTTTGTTGTTGGTTCTCGCCTTGCTCACTGGGTTTTTCTCGCAGTACTTCGGTTTTCCTCCTGAAAAATCAACATTTCCAAACTCTAATTCGACGTGAACAGAGGAACCGCGTGAAAACTAGCTAAGGCTGAAGTGGCTTCCCCTCTAAATACTGTAATTTATGATACTCTAGCGGCCGTTCGATCATTTGTTTCCAACCAGTTCCTACCATTCGCATTGGGTTTTTAGCACAGGTGTCCCAAACTCACGATTCGAGGATCGATCAAATATTAAAGATTTATGTACGCGTATCGAGTGAGATGTGACTGCCGCAAGTGCGCGGTGTTGTGTTACACATTGGGCCGTTGAGAATTTGAGCAATCTACAAGGCATTGTGTGGAATTTAAAATAGCGAAGGATAAAATCGCGCGATGAAATCAAATATTACTTTTTTTTGAATAAAATTAAGAAAATATACTCACCTTGCCTGGTTTCTGTTGTCCATTTGGCTTATTTCGTTGTTTTTTTTTGGAGGGGGGGGGGGTTCAGGTGTTTGTCTTTCTCCGTTTTTCCTCAGGGGGGGGGTACGGCTACACGTAGGCTAGGCCTTGTCGGGGGTTATTAATTGGAAATTGGCAGGGCTTTTGATTTTTAAATCCTTGATATCAGCGCCCAGTTTCAATTTTGTTTTCGTTTTCTCCTTTAGGAATGTTTTGCATACCGCTGGTAATAACAGCGTTTATTCTACACCGATGGCCACTTGGAGACACATTGTGCCAGTTATACGCAGTCCTCATCAGCCTGTCAGTCAACTGCTCCATAATGACTCTTACGATCATCAGTGTGGACCGATATAATGCTCTCTCTAAGCCAGTTGAAAACAGAGCTCACCTCACATTCACTAAAAAACGTTACAAGCTACTCATTATCGCAAGCTGGGTGCATTCAGCATTCTGGGCCAGCGGTCCACTGTTCAAATGGGGCAGCACCATGTTGGACGAGTTCACGCACACTTGCAAACCCGACTGGGGAGGTGAAGGGCTGGCAAATAAAACATACGCGCTTTGCTTGGCTATTTTTGCCTTCGCCGTACCTGTTGGGGCCATGATTTGCGCCTACTACAAGATTTACCGTATAGCGAGAGCTTCGAGAAGGGAAGCTGTATATCGCAGTCGTCCCACGGGCAAACCCGCGGGAGAGGGTGTTCCACTGACAAAAGTCGCTGCCGCAAAACACACAAGTAGCACTGCGACCGCTGAAGACAACAAAGCGTTGAGAACAGTCCTGTTGCTGATTGGCTCATTCTGCGCATGCTGGTCATTGTACACGCTGGCGACGGTCTGGAAGCTTTTCGCGCCAAACTCGGTTCCACCTTCGCTTGTCCGTGCAGGACTGGTTTTGACTCTCTGTAACTGCTGTATCGACCCCTTCATATATTCAATACGAGACGAGAAAATGAAGCAAGAAATCAAGGAGATGGTCGGTAAGATCTTCCGTAAAAACATTTGAGAAATGTCACCGCGAAAGAAAGTTAATAAACGGGACTTGGAGGTAGTTCAACAGAAGCAGACTTTCTTGCCTGGAGTACAGCTGAAGAACATGACCTTTGTTCAAATATTTTTCCTCGGCCAAGAGTTATATATAAGGAATTAAATTAACGTTTCATTCATGAAGGCTTCTGGCGTCAGTAACTTTGACAAATTATTTTTTGGCTCGCGTTCTGTTCATAATTTGTGTGAAAAATTAACGGAAATTGCAGAAAATGTAACTACAGTACGTTAAATACTTGGTATAAAGAACAAAAATAATGTCTCTGCAGTGCTTGCACTGTATTTTACACAAAATAGATCAGAACTCGAACTATCTACATGGACGCAGAAATGAATTTTAAAACTCGAAGATGAAATAGTTCGCACCGGAGTCGTTCTTGACGGCTCTTGTACGTCCGTATATGGAATTGTTCCATTCCTAAAAATATAAATGTAAAATTGACAGCGTGCTGATTAACTGAGAACACGCCAGTTAATTCCCAAACAGTGCAGAAAGTTGAAATTGAGTCCAGAAAGTTGAAATTAAATTGCATGTTTATTATTAGCAAGTAATCATATCATAATTTTTCGTGCAAATTGGAAGAAATAAGCACTCGTGAAATTTTCAAAAAGACTACAAATTGCACTCGCCCTACAAGCGTGAGCAGTTTCTTTTAGTCTGAAAAATTTACTTGCGCGGCCTAGGGTGAGTGCAATTCTCAAAAGAAGAAACGTTTTTACTTTTGTCGCTTATTTCTGGCAGAAGTGGAAAGAAAATTTAAGAGGTGGTTTTTGAGCTTTTTAAGTTGTAATTTTATGACGAACTAGTCGTGAAGAAGCGGTGAAAATTGTAGAGGAATAACAAAACTAGCTGTTGTGGCAAGTTAAGTTTTACATTACTTTTTTTTTTGTGCGGTTTTTTTGTGTTTTACTTGAAAGATTTAAAAGTTTGAGCCATGTTTCTCGTGACGTCACGAGCCAATGTCACGATCACCCAAAAAGCGAGGATAAATTTGAGTGTTCTTTAATCTAGCCTGCGAGCAGGTTCAGCTTTGAGTCACACACGCGAGCGGCGAAGAGTAAAGCAATCCGGCCGGAAGGAGTCTGGTGAAGAGGCGCCAAGAAAGTTTTCTCGTCTCGCGGCTTCGCCGCTCGCGCGCGCTGTGCTCCAACATGAGCCTGCTCGCAGGCTACTTAATTCAAGAAAGAGACGCCCCCTTCTCTTCTATGCGAGATTTCGAGCTGAAACTTTGCAAAATCCCTACTTTTGAGGTGTTCTTCCATTTGCATAGGTTATTTTAGGATAAAGTAAAAATAAAAATTCAAACGACGGTATCGTGGGCTGTTTCTATTGCGCAGTAGCTACGATCTTGACAGATTTTCAACGGAAAGCACTTGAGAGTATTCTATCTTTCTCTGGAAATGCCAAGTGATTCCAAAAGTCATTTGGTTTTCTGGTTGACCAATTGACTGAGCTTGAGCACACTACAAAATCGCCATGTTCTTGACACTTGTATTTTTTTACCAAAAATTTCCCCTTTTTTCAATGTGGTGCGCAACGTCAAGTGGACAGGTTTCAGCGTTTGAATGCGGGCGCTCGCCAACACAATGAACCTCTTAAACTTCCACTTATTTTTATTACAAAAATTCACTTTAAATCTGACCGCGCGGTTTAAAGCTTCCCGAGCTTCTTGTTCAAAATTGCACTCAAAATCACTTGATTACCTGTACAAGAAATCTGAAATAGAAAACAGTGGGTAAAAGAAATTACGGAGAGGAACGCCTTGTAAGCGAGGGAGTTGCTAATATCGGGGTGTTACAATATATGGTCTTTTACTCTTGATTTCACCGAGAGAATTCTGGAATAAACAACACTGTTGTAAAAACAAGTGATTAAATTTATTTCTTGATTCTATTCTTGCGCTGCGACAGTTCTTCGCTGATTATAAAATATAATATTAAATTTCTGTACTACACGCCATCAACCACAACTTTTACTGCTTTCACTGTTTCTGCAAATTCGTTTTCTAATCCAAGAAGAAGTCCTGCAAGAAAAAAGTCACAACAGGCGTATATATCTCCTGGACATGAAACGGCTGTGTGATATCAGTGATTTGCTTTATTGTAAACCTATGGAAGAGGCAATGAACATGCTGTTGATCCTTTCAGTTCGTATAGCAGTCCTGCAGTTATCATCTGAGGTATCACCACAGATATTAGAGAGATTAAGCATGACGTTACGTCAAACGGCAAACGGCAAAAATGAAACTTTTGCCGTCTGTCTTCAGCTGTCTGTACCTAGTAGAGTGAAAATATTTGTATTTGCGGTGAATAGTAGGAGACATTTTTCTATTTTTGTGTGATTTATTACGGATTAAAAGGAAAGAATAAAAATTCAGAGATAATCTTTGCCGTTTGTCGTCTGCCGTAAACGTCATGCTTAAACTCTCTATTGTTAACTCCCGATACTCCCATATATGGTCTACATGGGTATGTGCCGCGGGATAGGGTATGGTTTTTTAGGTTCTCGATCGTTAATAAGGGTATCATTTTTGCCCCTGTTGGCATGGTGTTCCCAGTATGATCCTTAGATAGGGTACCTAAATCGTATCAGCTAAAATTGCTGTGTGTAATTGCCCAGCTAAACAAAAAACAAATTATCTGTTAAAACTGAACAATTCGTAAACTTCCAATGTTACAGAAACGAAATAAAGTTGAACCGTATAGGGAAAAGGTTTTCTCAAAAGACCCTTCATGGCACACACCTATCTAAAATTTACGGAAGTACCCCCCCCCCCCCTCCAGAGTTAACCTCTCCTGAGAATTTCATCACGTATGAGGTGAACAAAAATTAGTGGCAACGTGCCAATGTAAAGTTCTTCTGTGCTGCGATGTTCATGACACTTTTGTTGCGTTACAAGAATAAGGAGGGACTGCTCCAAGTCTACCTATCAGTATGGGAGAGTGTGTGGGTCAATTTGCACAAGCCTGTTGTTGTCAGACGTGAATGGAAGAGTTGCCTTTGCACTAACCTGTATTAGCCTGACTTGTTGCAATGATGCTGACTACAAGTGGAAGAAAACTGAAATGGACCACCTGCCAGCAAAACAATAATAATTATTCATTCTTTGAGAATAGCAAGAGAGTAATGGTTGACTTTCTCTGCATTGGGAAAATTAACTGGGCATTTAAAAGAGGTGTAGTGCTTTACCATCAGAGTGCAATAAGGGATGCCTGACCTCGATAACTCCCTGGTGGTGATTCTTCACAGAATGTTCATCAAAGCTCTTGCAGGTGCTGTCTTATTGAAAGCACTGGAGTTGGCCATCATTTCAAAAAGAGAAAAAGTATGGATTTGTGCATGGTTTGGATGAGCAAATCTGACTGCGGAAGGGAGGCTGTTGTTAGAGGTTTGTTGATAGAGCAGGGAAAGAAAATCACGTGCAATTGTCTGAGACTAGTGGATTTTGCAGTTGGGCAAGTGGATTCTATCCTTGGCTTGTGCGATGGGCAAGTGAAGTTTTTTGGGAACATTTTTGAAGAAATTCAAATTACAGGGGTACTGTACAAGATCAAATTATTCTATATCCGTCTAATTTTAAATTAATCAATCATAATAGAAGGATATTTTTTGTGGGATGGCAAGAATGACTTTAAGGGTAGTAAGTACATCATACATGTAGCTACATGTACAGTTTGCTTAAGGGGCAAACTAAAAACTGTAAGGCCATATGCACTTTAGATTAGTCACTAACAATAATTGTTACATGTGCATAGCATGTATATAGCACAAGATACAATGGGGTACAAGTTAAGTTGATTGGATGTATAATTCTCATTCAAGAAAATTATATGAAGTATCCCTGGGTTCTGCACGGTTGTCACAAAGTTCGAGGTAGGTGGCTTTATATATTGTTTGTATGGGTGGCTGATTAAAGACTTCATTGTATCTGTATCTCAAAAAATTCCTAGCCTCTTCCAGGTGTTCAGTTAGTTGGGGCACAGCGCTAAAAACGGCAAGTGCAAAAATGGGAGAGAAACTCAGCAAAAGAACGCCTGTGGGCAAACTTAACAAAAGCGCCTTCCACTCACTTAAGTTGTGTAGGCCTGTTAACCCCATTTTACACATAATCTCGCACTTTCTGTTCTTTGCGGCGTCTTGGTCCATGTCTTCTCAATACCTATTGCAGTTACTGCAACTCCAATTTTTTTTATCTGTCCACTTGGCCTTTCATTTCAGCCACGAGAGGAGAAACGCCGCATCACAGTTGAAAGGTCTCTGACCACTGCCATATCGCATTTAATCTGCATCAGTGATGATCAAGCATTAAAAAAAACCTGTCAAAATTTACCAGTCAGAGGGTATACCAGATCCTGGTATACCGGAATGATGTTTTGTTAAGTTTGCCCACAGGAGTTCTTTCGCCTCCTCTTGCCATGCTTTTTTTATTTTTTTGCCCACCATTTTTCCTGCTGTGCCCCAACTAACTGAATGCCTGGAAGAGGCTAGAAAATTCCAAACACCATGTTCTTGAACACATACATCTACATGACTACATATGTATGTTCAAGTTGTTCTTGATATATACTGCACTGTATCTGTACACGGACAGTCTTACCTGATAGGATGCAAAGAAACAAACAATGCTCTTATTTCTTGACAGTCCTAACTTGCTTGCCTAAAAGAAAATGGCAATTGCAAGTTAAAAATGCTACTAACATGTATTCACAAAATTAATAAAATCTCTATGAGGTAAAACAAAAAAGTCTGTTCCATTCTTGGACACTGGAGGAACCAGTTGATAAGCTAACTCATAAGAGCTGGATGCTTACAGCTCAGGCCTCTCAGTAAGGGCTGCAACCCATAACACCTGTTATGGCTGAGTATGCTTGATGGACCCTTGATGTTATGGGCAAACTTGCCAAGGGCAGATCTTGGGTAAACATTGACCGATTTGCAAGAGGGGTCTGGGACAATGCTCCCCCAAGAAATGTCTTAGATTTTGACTCCTTTAACTCCCCTTTCTTGGAGAGAGCGCTGTACTGTAAGTTTGTTCCCCATCGATTTATAGCCCAAGCACGAAGTGCGCGGGCCATAAATTGAAGTGGGAAAATGAGGATCCATAACTTACAGTATGGACCAAGAAGACGAGGCTAGTAAGATATTTATTATGTCTCTGCCAGGTTCAGGAACTATTTCTATTCTCGCGGAACAGCTTCAAATTTCTGACATACGTCAAAATCAAAACGAGTCAATTTGGAATTGTTGTTGAGTGACTCTTAAGTCGTTTGCAGGTTTTAATGCACAATTTTAGAAGTAAAAGTAACTTTTACTTGATATAAGGTTAAGATCACCTGGCAATAAATCACAAAACATTTTGGTAACAAAAACAGCTTTAAATTTTAGAGGGATATAATAACAGGTCTTATAAATGTACATTAGCCATACTAAGACCTTAGCATACTGGTTTTTCTTACCTGTTCTGCTGTTGTAGAAAATGTTGACAGAAAACTTGCCCTCAAGGCATTTTGTGGAGTTTTAGGATCAGCAACTAAAATATATATCACCAGATAATAAATAAATGGTTAAAAAAAAGAAAAATTTAAGTTTTGTCCAAACTTTTCGCAATGTTTGTCTTTATAGTACAACTACCTGTAAATGTAGCAGGTTGATCCAGTCATATTCTTTGCAAATTAACCAATATTGTTTGAGTGTAAGGCGGCTCACTGAATAGGGATTGAGACCCAATGTATATGTATAATAAGATTAATAATCAGTAAGAATTCCATATCCTGTTGTCAGTTTAAGCCCCAATGTATGGAGCGAGATCATTTTATTTAGTTATCACAATAAGCCAGATCAAAAATCTCAAAACACCGGCCCCATTTTTTTTTTAACAAACTTCACTCAAATCTAAGCAGTAGCAGAAAAGATTCACACTCTACAATGAGGACAACCAACCAAACGACCAAGATATACAACTTAAGAAATTGTTTTACCTTTCACAAGTGGAACTCCATCTCTGTCTGTAACCAGTATAGCGAGAATTCCTTCGTGCCTGCAAAGAAATCGAGGAAGATTTTCAAGAAGACTGTCATCTTTTAGTCACGAGACCTGCATTTGACTTCCGATAAAAACGGAGTTTTACACGTCTTGTCCCTACCTTGCTAAGAGCTCCTCGAAATAATGATGGATTCTCTGAAGTCAACAAAAGCATTTAAAGGATTTTGAAGGAAACAACATCGTATACAAAAAACAACAAAATTTAAACTTTGTCAAAACTCTCGTTACCTCCGCCATGTTTGCTCTATCGGATAAGCAGTTATGGTCAAATGCTCCAGGGAGGGATAGGTTCTCGCTTTTTTATCCACCCCATACCTCGATCAAAGTAAAAAAAAAAATCGCTGCAATTTTTTAGAACAGTTCCAAAAATTAAATAAATATATGCAAAGAGCAAAAAAGCGAAGATTGGAACAGTACTATTTACGTAATATTTTCTATTCGCGTAAATTGTTGATGGGATGTTTTTCTCCGAAGCGACCCCTCCCAGAAATGCATTTTAGTCTATGTACGTTGTGTAAGATTGCACAAACTATAGCTATATTTTAAAGATTTTCACTGTACAGTGGTAACGCGGGCGCTAGCACATGGGCTGTTGGCGGGAAGGTGTGGACTGCAGTGCGTCGACTGCGCTAGCCCGGAGGAGTGGTGTTGTCATCTTCATGCGTGCGGCGGCCTTAGCGATTTTCTTGTCATAAGGGTGCTTAAAGCTCAACAATTCAACATACAAGCGATCAAGTGAGCTCTGTTAGTCTGTTTCTGTTACGTTTATACGATGGAACTCGAACAGAAGCCACGAGGGTTAACGCCGAATCTACGACCTCTCGGCAGGAGCGAGGTGAGATAAAACACTACCTATTGCTTCGATGGAAATACTTTGGTTTGATCCCGTTTCTGGGGTGGAGACAATTTCTGTACTAGTTTGTTTGCATGATGAGCTTCACGGAATGTAAAAAGCTTTCTTCGCAGGATTTCGACTGCGATAATTTATCGTCAATGCCGAGCAATCGACAAGCACTTATCTTCGGCCGTCAAATTTGACAGCCGAAAAAAATGTGCGTTCTCCGATGACGACAAGTTACATACTTGTTACAAGAAAACGTCATGAGCTTGTTTGTTTCGGAAAAGCAAAGAAGATATCAACGTTTCATGTTTTAAAGGTCTTTCGTGTAGACTGACCTTTGCAAATATGAAAAATTGTCTTTTTTTTTCACATCTTTCATCTACATCCAGAAGGATGTTGTGAAATCGGGCACGAATATTTGAACAGAGGTTTTGTTGGCGTCTGAAAAACAAGATGGTTTTGAGAGTTTTTCTTATTTCCGAATCATCTCCAATTAATGATCCGATGACTTCAGATATGGATCCCTGGACAACCAATTTTATGTGGCTCTTTAAATTTGTAATTGTATTCATCAAGTAGACCGCGGTAGAGACTAATAATTCAAATGTGTAATCCTAGATCAGAATTCCAGATATAAAGTTTTCAAGGAGGGTGTAAACAAGGAATTTGAACGGGTCAGTTTCCAGTGCTCACACCAAATCGTTGTAAATTTTCTGTTAATGTGTCTGGTCATGTTGCTGATCTTGTCGGGTTTTTGAGCTGGGACCCCTCACTTATATGGAACGCTGTCTCATGGCCTCAACTACGTATTACGAAAGCCGTCTTTCACTTCAAGGGCAGTTGACTGGTAAGTTGAACAGAAATTTGTTTTAATTGCAGAATTCCTGGGCAAGTTCAGGTGGAGACGTCAGGTCAACAAGTCCAGTTCCACGGTAATAAGTCTGATATCAACCTATTATTATTATTATTATTATTATTATTATTATTATTATTGTTGTTGTTATTATTATTATTTATTTATTTATTTTTTTACAACTGAGTTTCACTATCTTCACTTAATATTCTCAAGGGAAATGGAAAATACTGTACCTTAGTTAGAGACTGCAAAACCATGCCAAGGGAAAATGATCAGTTTAAGATTGAGAGTGAAGAATTTGAGACAACAGAGTTCAGTAGGCTGTAGTTAGGTTCAACGGCTGGATATACTGTAAAAAATTTCACCAGAACATGTATTATCATTGACAATAACTACTAGGATTAAAAGAAACTGAAATTGCACTTGGCAATACTACATGCACTTGGCATACATGTAGATGTCGTTAATTTGTACATTGTGTTCTTTTTCATGAGAAGTCCACTAACACCCAAGTCGCCAGTCAGTTCATCATCTCCTTGGGCCACTAATTCCAGTAACTTCAATGCCATGCCAGAGAAGTTCAGAGCAAGAAGAAAGAGTTCTTTTGAAGGTGGGTTAATGTCCATTTCAAAGCAATTTTATTCAAGCCCTGTACTATCACATCATCAAGTTGACCCTCCGAGGGGCATAATGAACCATCTCTGACAACTATTGTATTTTTTATCTATTTTCTCAATTTAGAACTTGTCGTTTAAGTGTGATCTGTGTTCTTCTACATCTCATACCTCATTATATTTACAGATGGTGTTGATGCCCGTCCAACAAGTCCTCATGCAGAGAATGGGGAGTCACATGAGGTGGGTCTTAACTCTTTATTGGAGAGACATTTTTGTATTTGCAAAATTGTAAAGGACTTAACTTGGTCTACCCTTCTATTTTTCCAGGAGAGAATCTTTATAACCCATGTGGAGAGTCCTGTAATGTTCTGGGCACAGGTGTAGTATGTTACATGTATCTCATTTGTGGTGTCAGCTTTCAAGACACTTTGATGTCTGTTTGAGCAGTCTTGAAGTGTGATTTTAATTTCAAACTCCATTTCTTAATTTGTATCTTGAGAACTGAATGCAAATTTTATAACTTGTACCACAACTCTCTGCTATGATGAAAGCCTTCAATTACCAGCGGTGAGACATGTACTTGCAGACGTGTTTTAGCTCAAAGCTGAATGGCTCTAACAGAATGCTTATTATGTTTTACACTTGTAATAATTTTACTTTGTTTTAGGAATAAAGTAGATACTTCAGCACTATTATACATTTACATGTATACAGTCCGACACATGTACACCTACGTGTACTGTTACAAGGTTGTATGTTTCAACTGGTTGAAGCCTCAGTAGTCCAGCACTTGAGCAGAAACTCGAATTCCAGGTTGCCCTTGGGACCAGTAGCTCTAAAATTTTGCTTGCCCTTGGCAAGTCTTAGGTTAGTCATTTATGACTTAGTTGGCAGATGACTTGCCTGATCCCTTGTCCATCGGGCAAGTGAGAGTGAAAAGTTACTTGCTTGGAAGGGGAATCTACTTGTCCCGGATGGCTGGATGGCGCTACGTCCCTTTACTCATTCATGTTAGAACCTTGTTCCTTGTTTACAGCGTTTAAAAATGTTTTTTTTATTTTATTTTTTATTATATAGTTTTAGTTATATTTACAGTAATCTGTATGTGTAATAACAAATCTGAAATTAATTTTTAGACAGCAGAGGAAGACACAGCTAAAGTGATTGACAAGATGAGCAGTGACCTTCAGATTTACTGCAGAAATAAGCCTTTATTGCAGTCAACTCCACATACTGACAAGGTGCCTACAGCTGTATGTTTACCTTAATTTATATTGAGAGGTAGAAAACATTTTCGGTTTCTATTGTTATAGAAACACCAGTGGAAGTTTGGGAGAATGTGTAGGAGCCAATAGGCAAGTGTTTCCACAGCTTTTTTGAATTCTCCCAAACTGATGTGAGTGTTTCAGCTAACTTAATAGAAACCAGAAGAAAATATTTTCTACCTTGTTTTAGAAAACAGCCAACGAAAGTAGCGAACAGCATGACTAGGACAACTTTTCTATGTTTCTGTTGTACTATAGACATAAAATTTTTAACCAGTCAGTGTGCATATTTCCTTGGGCTATTTTGTAAAGGCATGCAATTATGTGGTGCTCACTTTCGTTTATTCAAAAGAAAATTTGGGAGTTCATACCACCGAATGCTATTTGCTTTTGTGTTATCTAAATAAGTTGTACATGTAAGTAACTTTGTATTTGTTCATGAACTGTTTTGCTTGTTTAGGAAATACTCTGTTTATATATTTTAAGTGTTAAATATCTAGCTATCTTGATAGTGCCAACCATTTTATGCATTCAATGTAAACCGGTAATTTAAAAATAAAAACAACAACAAAACTGAAATTTTTATTGTGCTGTGACATGTATTTGACCTTTCTGCAGGTGTATGGTGGAATTTATCCTGCAGATAAACATTGGTATCGCTGCAGGGTTAAAGAACTTGTGGAGGATGACAAGGTACACATTTCCAGTTCAATATGTTATAACCTCAGTTAGGCAAACATTTTCCTTAACAGAAAGCTTGTGTGCTGTTGAAAAAATGTTGCCACATTAGTTTGAAAAAGTAGTTTGTTTCATTGGCTTGGTAAGGAGAAGAAAATAATGTGCTTGTTTATGTACATAGCTTGACACAAACACAAGAGATAATGTAGGTTATACTATTATGGAATTTTGTTTTTTTTTTTTGCAGTGTGATGCAACTTTTTTCAATGTTTATCTGCTAATTTAATTAATTTTTAGGTTCGAGTACATTTTGTGGACTATGGCAACACTGAAGTTATCAGCCTGAGGTCGATTGTGTTCTTGTCACATGAAATCCTTTCCTTGGTTCCATTTGCACAACTTTATTGCCTTCACGGCATGGCAGCAACTAACAGTGACTTGTATGACAAGGTGCAGTATATTCTAGAGATCTTATCCACCAACTCCCCTAGCTGATATAAAAATTATATCTACAACAAGGTTTGCAATTTTAATTTCATGTTTTCCACTGATAACAATGGGAGGGAATATATAAATTTTAGAAATTTGGTGCAGGATGAATACCTTCCTGCTAGAACCAACCTCTTATTTTGAGTATTAATAATATTTTCTCTTACATGTTGCCATTTTCCAGTGCTCAAATTATTTTTATGCTCATTTTTGCAGGGTGTTGATATGATACACAATCTTACTGATGGCAAGCTGTTGACAGTTAAGCTAAAGGAAACCAAGAAATCATTAGATAGTATGTGGATTAAATTTAAATCTGTTCGTTCTGAAAGTCTTCCAGACTTTTAAGCAGATTTCATCATTGATGTTGTCGTATTCTGCAATTGTTTTTAATTTGAATGGCTGATTTCCCAAAGATTTCCAACCACTTTCCAGTGATTTCCAAAGATTCTCCAAAAGTTGTTCATTGGCCACGCAAGCATTTCTGAAAATTTCCAAAGATTACTGAAGATTCCCAAAGATAACCCAAGGCTTGATAAAAAACTGAATTTCAGCTTTCCCTAAGGACAAGTAGGTTGTAGCTCTCAAATAATGCTTGCGTTGGGTAAGTCGTAGTTTGCTATCTTAATGATTTAGTTGGTAGACGACTTGCCTGAACCCTTACCATCAGGTAAGTGAGAATGAAATGTTACTTATACAGAGGAAAAATCTACTTGTTCCAGACGACTGGACAGCTCTTTTTTTGAGCCCTGTAACTGAGGGTTGCAGAAGAATTCCAAGGAAGATCCGAAGATGTTTTGATTATATACAAAGAAATTCAAGTACAGTTGAAGAGTCAAAAATAATACCAAAAATGATATTGCACGTGTGCAGAGCTGTTAGTTTTGAGTCACCACTTGAGGGCCTATGAAGCATACTCACCCGTAACAGGTCTTACTGCGGTAATGGCCATTAATGACAGTCCTACATGTGTGGATAAAAATGATATCATCACAAACAGGGTAGCATTTTTACTGATTTGCTCCCACTCTGTATGCCATACATGTAATAATTATTATGGTTGATGTTTTGTATATGTAGTGCCCTGTTCTGTGGAGCTTTGGGATAATTCTGAAGGTGGAGTTGGAAATATTGCAGATGAGTTGATCAAGCAAGGATTAGTTACAGCTACTGGAGAGGTACAGCATAATTTTTCAAATTAATTGTCATCAAAACTTGTTTGAGTTTTGCTTTTTTTGTTTCAGAGGCAAAATTTAATATA
>Ga0126339_10001770_pt1 | contig 15061 bp, 11 predicted proteins | sample OrbTmetagenome_2_FD_92532 | JGI IMG/M metagenome (GOLD analysis project Ga0126339, IMG submission 92532) | Coral microbial communities from Petempiche,Puerto Morelos, Mexico - Orbicella T R C metagenome | ecosystem: Host-associated > Invertebrates > Cnidaria > Coral | place: Petempiche,Puerto... | reverse complement strand
TCAAATAAACGCATTGTTTGATAAAGTTTTGAATGCCGTCAGTGGTCCCAAGTAAAAGTTTGAATTTGCACCGAGCTCTTCAAAATCTCGTCAGCCACACAGGAAGATTTTTAATCAATGCATCGTTCTCGCTGGGTTGCAATTAATTTGTCTCTTTTTATTCAGTTTTAATTAATATTATAACAAAAAGAGGAATTATTGCCGGTTTTTGACAATTTTGTACCTAAGAAAGAAAACTTTTTTTTTTCTCAACCACAAGAGCCGAAGTCCTTCGTTGTTTCATAAACAGACGTCTAACGGCAATAAAAAAGGACTGATGATTTTAATATTAGTCGTGTGCCTTTTAATACACGAGGAGGAACATTTTGACCTTCTTTGAAAGAATCTAGTATAATTTTCGTATCCAGCGACACGTAATTCTTCTTAATAATTTTCTGAATACGAGACAAAATTTCAAACTAAGGATATTTGGTTACCATGAGATAATTAATATGGTACATGCTAATGGTAATGACGATGCCTTATTGCCTCCAGGCCGGGGTTGTTGTTCTATGGATATTCAGTATTCTATAGTTATAGTTGTACAATTAAAAACGAACAATTACAGCACAATAGCTCGATCACGGCGCAAATTTATTTTTTTCCGCTACATACGCGTTTGCCACATTTTAAACTTTTCTTCGAGTAGCTGACGATACTTATGGTCGTTTACTAGGGTAGAGTTCTCTTTTACTATCATCAATACCATTGAGGGACAAAGTTATTGTAGAACGATCCCATTTTGTTGAAGGTATTATATTAACTGAATCGACGTTTTCTTGTAAAGTGTCACTTACCAACCAAAAATCTAACCGTCTCTGAATAATTGGAAAGTTTGGACGCCACTTAAAACGCCTTTCTGTTGGATTGGTAATTCGCCATATATTCACTAAGTATCAGTTCCAAACAATTATCCTACTTCTAAATTCTTAACCGAATCCTTCTCTTTCTGTTAATTCCCCACTTCCAGCTAAGTCTGATATCGATTTCGATTAAAGGATCTTCTCCTACTACAAACGAACAATCAGATAAACGTAACACTTGTCATAATTTCGGCCGAGCTGGATTTAAGAAAAATCGCTTTGTTCGGCGCATTCATTTGGCGCATACTGCGTAGATGTTGATTAGAAGAAATGGAGAGTCCTTTATCATGATTGCTTGTAGTAGAATGTAGCGACCCTGATCATCGACCTTTGACGACAAGAGTTTAAAATGTAGCCGCTCCTTCGCTAATTATAAGTACACCCCTACCACGCGAGCTTCCATGTGAAAAGAACGTATCACCCTTCCTCTGTTTGCGCTAAATATTTTATTTTTCTTTGTAACTATACTTTTCTTGCAGAAACCATGTCTACATCTGATTTAAAAAGCCAGTTAAAAATATCCTTCCTTTTGTCGAAATTAAAGAGCGAATCCCACGAGCATTTAATGATAATACGTAATGTTGTTCAATCCCATTATTCGAAGAAAAAATTAGTACACAAAGGAGAAAAGGGTTTTTTGATATGAAAGAGGTGGCAGAGGAAAAAATGAATTCATATGAGCTGCAACAACAGTATTATAAAAAAGAGAAACAATTACACCAAACAATAAATAATGCAAGCAGCATTGCTGAAGGGCCAAAGTGCAATATATGGCAATTTTTGAAATGACAATACAAATTTGAGGTCATCTCATGACTACTACCACAGAAAAAACAAATACAAGTTTTAAAGTTTTAAATTTCTAACTTCGCATTTGGTCAACGCTCTTCCTAAGCTCAGTTGTTTTGCTTTCAACAGCCGTCACTGAATTTTGTACTTGGTCCACCGTTCTAGTTCTTGAGACCTTCTACCATAGACGTTCAATTATTAACCGTTGCAAGAAGAGATTCAAATCTAGTTTCCAAAGCTGCGATTAAGAGCCAACTCTTTGCGTTATATCTAAAGCTTATGGAATCTTATCTATCCTCTTTGCCCAGGCCAGGCTATCAGTAATGTCATCGTCCAAGTAAAAGTTCAAGCCCAAGTCCATATCTTTAGTTTTAATTTCTCTTGCACGATAATTACCATTAAGTACATTGCCGCGCACAAACTACTCTAAAAATAGCTTTAGCTATTGTGGTGCATTCTTTGGAACAGCCTTCCTTGCGACTTAACGGCGAAAGCAGAGTCCCTGAGGATGCATAAGGCACGGCATTCGTGGAAAAGCAGCTTTTTTATGTAATTATTTTTATTATATTAGACATTAGACGGTAAATGTATCAGGTAGTTTTAAGCTGGCGAATTCTGTACCTTGCTTAAGTAAAGATTATGTGTATGTATGTACACGTCTAAGTGCAAAACGCTCCTTTATGTATAGGTAATCATACGGTTTCGAGTTCAGTTTGAAATTAATTTGCACGAGTGAGTTTTTCAAAAAGCTGAAATTGCACTCGCCGAAGCGGCTCGTGCAATTTCAGCTTTTTGAAAAACTCACTCGTGCAAATTAATTCAAATTGAGCGAGAAAAACCGTATGATTACTTATTAATAATATTAACATGAAAAATATTCGCGTGGAGGAAATACCGAAAGATCTTTATTGAAGCCATTTTTTCTCATTCAAGAATACTTTTTTTCAAAGTTTCTGCACTAAATTTTCGCCATCATTTTGCGTGATATCATTGGCTTAGAAAATTTCCTATTTTCTTTCAGCCAATCATAATCTAGGATTACGTTGTGTAATTTGCACTGGTGTTACACGTTTTGCACTGGTGTTACACTTTTTGCACTGGTGTTACACTTGAACTGCACTGCTCTCAGCTAATCAGAATCGAGTAATTTTTTCATGTATATTATTAGTGGAGAAATAGAGCTTCTTGTAAATATTCCTTTTAATTCACTTAGAAGACATTTCCGTGCCAAGATGTATATATTTGCTTACTTTCCAGATGGTAAGTAAGTCATTCCTTATTATTTGTCGCTTTGCTGTGATCATTTAACTAATTAACGTTTCCAAATATTTCTCTTTGGAATTGTTAAACTGGTTGATTTGTCTTCCTTTTATTAATCTCCCGCGTTTTCTCCTGCAAATATTGGTTTTAATTTTTCTTAAAATATTCCAGTGTTAACATGTACATTTTTGTGTAGAAAGCAGCCGGTCAGCTTTTAATGACACGTTCCTCATTATTTGTCTGCTTCTTAGACTATTGTTTATTTCAACGGAGGGTTAAAAAAAATAAAAAGTGTACCATCCCAATACAACGTCAGATTATCTGTCCTAACATGACTTTGATGACGTAAGTTTGGAGCCAGACTGCCGGCAATAAAGCCTGATGTGATACATAACTTCTTGCAGAAATATTATTAGGATCCAACGAATGGCTGGTGATGTTTCTGTTGTTTTTCTATCTTGTTTTACCGTTTTCAGAAAGAAAAAATTATAACTGTATTGTATTTACAAACTTTCAATGCACAAAATTACATTCCCTCCAGAATCTTAGCAACGGGTTTACATTTTAGTTAAGCAATTTATAACTAATTTTCAACTGACATTAGTTTCTCAGTCTCCGGCTGTAAAGTGCTTTTCATTTTTTTTTTTTTTTTTTTTGGCTTTTAATTTCACCTCTACGAAAATTAACATTAAGTACGCCTCCAAGTACAAAACGCTCCTTTTTGTGGAGAAATACAGCTACTACTGAATTTTCTTAGAAGACGTTCCCGTGCTAACATGTTATTTTTGTCTAGTTACCAGCTGGTAAGCTCTTTAAATTTTTCATTATTTGCCTCTTTTCGTAATTATTTATCTAACGTTTCCAAATATTTCTCTTTGGAATAGTCGGCTGTCTGTTGTTTTGTAACTAGAATTATTTTAAAGAAAGAACCTTTTTTATAAGAATATTGTGTTTTTCAGGCCAAGGCTAAATATTCGACTCATTTTTCTGCCAATTTAAGGCTCAAAGTATTCTTGTGAATATTCTTAGATTATTGTTTATTTCAACCGAGAGTTAAGAGAATAAAAAGTGAGCTATCCCAATGCAACATCAGATTATCTGTCCTATCATGACAGTTGTCAATAAAGCCTGATGTGACGCATAACTTCTTGCAGAAATTTTATTAGGATTCAACAAACTGCTAGTGATGTTTTTGTTCTTTTTCTGTCTTGTTTTACCGTTTTGAGAAAGGAAAAAATTGTATTGTATTTACAAACTTTCAAAGCACAAAATTACACTCTTTACAGAATCTCAGCCTCGGGTTTAGATTTTAGTTAAACAATTTATAACTAATTTTCAGCTGGCATTAGCTTGTCAGTCTCCGATTATAAAGCGCTTTTTATTACCCTTCTTTAAATAAAGTGATTTAAATTATTATAATTACACGTAAAAAGTACCTTCAGTGTTTACGACCTAATTATATTAGCGTTTTTTACGCAAGCCTGTATGTGCAATTTTTTTTTTCCTTTTAATTTTACCTCTACGAAAATAAACATTAAGTACACCTCCAAGTACAAAACGCTTCTTTTTGTGGAGAAATACAGCTACTTGTAAATACTCCTTTGAATTTTCTTAGAAAACATTTCCGTGCTAACATGTTTATTTTCGCCTAGTTACCAGCTGGTCAGCTCTTTAAATTTTTCATTATTTATTTGTCTCTTTTCTTTAACTATTTATCTAACGTTTCCAAATATTTATCTCTGGAATTGTCAGCCGTCCATTCTTTAGTAACACAATTATTTTAAAGAAAGAACACCAATTAACTTGATTCGTTTGGGTCCACTCTTTTTTATAAGAATATTGTGTTTTTCCGGTCAAGGCTAAATATTCGACTCATTTTTCTGCCGATGTAAGGCTCAAAGTATTCTTGCCAATATTCTTGTGTTTACGAACTAATTATATTGTCGCTCAAAATGCCATAGAAGCGCCCGCACCATTACTGCTAATTTTAAAACTAAGAAAGGTTTGCCAATGTTTTATGTTTTTAATTCGGTTTCTTTCACGCAACCGTAATATCGTTTGGCTTTCAGTTTTACCTCTACGAAAGCTAACATAAAGTGTACATCCAAGTGCAAAACTCTCCGTTATGTACGGACTTACAGCTGCTTATAAACATTCCTTATAATTTTCTTAGAAGACATTTCCGTGCAAACATATTCATTTTTGCTTGGCTACTAGTTTGTCACCCTCTAATAACTGTTTAGTCATTATTTGTCTGTTTGTTGTAATAATTTATTTGAGTGGCGTTTGCAAATAATACGTCACTTAGAAGCTCTCAACTGCCCAATCGTTTGTAGTAAGAACCATTTAAAAGAGAGAACCCCAAACATCTGGTCCAGTTCTTAAAAGAAACCGCTTGCAACAAGAGCCTAAATTGTCGCAGAAGAGTTACAACAAAGACCAGAAACGTTCGCTGAAGTAAGCCTAGTATTGTAGTAGATAATTGGCGTATCAGACGGATTATGTTAGATAGATGTGGTGTAGTCGCTGCGGATACTCGTGATCATGAAATAAGTATCACGGGTTTCTTTTCCATCATTTACCTCACCGGTACTTATTCAGATATTTCCTGTCCCAATATTAAGATCTGCACATTTTGGAGAAAGATATTAAAACCAAAAAGTAGGTAGGTAGGTAAAGTTTGCGTTCGAACCTGGTGTCCCATCATGCAGGCTGGCTTTTGTAGCATTAAGCTAGTAGGAATCTTTCCACACGCCCCTCGATGGGATGCTGCTGTGCATATTTATACTCCCCCCCGCCCCCATGTTTTGTTGACAGACGATCAGAACGAAAAAGGAAAACCACTCCAACCTCAGTAGGTCAGGCATGCTATATGCCCAGCATAAAGTTGCTACATTCCAGTGCTACTAGTTGTGGTTGTTTATGTTCAGTATTCTCTCTCGTCAGTTGCGGAGATATGAAGTTCACTTTCGCTACTATATTTCTGTCCGCCCTCATCTTCAATCCAGGAATGAACGCTGAGGGAAGGGTGACCCAAAAAGAGATGAATAATGACCCATTTTCTTTTATATAATTTCATCTGAAGATGACTTTCTTCGATTGAGGTTAATAAAACAATTGTTGATTGAACGAAATGTTCCAAATTGACTGCCATAACAGTACACCCCGTCTAGGGTAATGTTGCCCCTCCACCAAGGGGGTCCAAGAATTTAGGCATTCCTTATACAAACAGGGAAAGGTAATGTTAAGCTTAGAAACATCAAAGTTGCATTCCAAGAGAAAACGCCCTCTGACATTCTTCAGACAGAACTGAGTCTTGAATAGTCCTCCAAGAACAGTCGTCATCAGCATATCTCTTTAAAAACAAAATTAAGTCCACTTGAATCTTTTTTTTTTTATCCCCTCCTTCTCAATATCGTTTATTATTGCCGAAAGTGTTACTTTATTTTCTCCTTTCCATATACAGTTGAACATAATTTTGCCGATTTCTCCAGTCACAGCATGTTTCGAATAAGAATAATTAGTAGAGTCAAGGAAAGATAATCTCTTAAGTTTATAAATACTATCAGTAATGGAGCTTTTTAATTGTACATTGTTGTTTTAGTTATGATGGTTGCCTAAGTTCATATAATGATGTATTTAGGTTTCGTAACATACTTTTATTCATATATAATATTGTCACAAGCATCTAATGTGCGTAGGTTTCATCCTCATTATACAATCAGTCACAAATGAAGATAACACAATTTTTGTTTCCCTACATCTATATTTCGGTCGTATAGACCGGCCCTCTTCAGGGTTAATCGTTCACCTTGAGTAACACTGGTCTATCCGGCCGAAATAGAGGTATAAGAAAAAAATATTTGTTATCTTCATTTGTGGCTGATTTTATACATATATAGATATATTATATTTTTCATTTCGTTATTTTCGTTTTTATCCGCGCTTAATTAAGTATTTTGAACGAGCGTTTAGCTCACTAGACGATACGTAGGTAAATAAATGATTTATTGATTAATTAATTGATTTTGGAATAATGAGAGACTTGATGATCTGACTCACATCGTCGGTAGAGTGAAACTCTTTTTCACAGAAGACATTCAGAAAACGCGCAGGCATTTTCGATGTGATTTTCATGATCAGCTCGTATTTCATACACCGTTTCTGATCCGCTACTAAGTTCCTGCATTTCATTTAAGTTAAAGATGAGGGATACAAAGAGTGTACACATAAACCTAGCAAACGAACACGTAAATATCATAAAATAGTATATTCAACTGAAGTTTCTGGAGTGAGAATCATTGAGGCAGGTATCACTTGTAGTCCGTGAATTGAGCATAAAAAGGAACACACAAAATGTTATCTTTCTGAGTTGAAAAACGGTTCTTGGATTGAGCTTAAATTGTAACCTTTTCCTCAAGTTTGTATTTAATGTTCTGATTTGTTTGTAGGATGCCAACCTCGGAGCTCAGATGTCAATAGCTGACCAGCCCAATCAAGACGTTCATCTGTCTCAAGAAGATCCCGCAGCGGATTCGACAGATGAGGAGGCACTTCGCTCGGCTATGCCCGTTGCCTGCAGGGCAAGTTATGGCGTAGAAATTAGCCTGATAACCGTGGAGGAGAAGAAAAAAGGTCAAAAGAAGAGCTGCGAAGACATTTGTCACGACAAACAATTGACTTGTTTGGGAGAGTTGGATACGCCTAGAAAGAAGGGTAAGCCTGGCTGGAGTTCCGAATGCAACGAGAGCGGCGGTGCCACAAGGAATGTTATGAAGTTTTGCTGCTGTCAATCGTAAATTGTGAGTTCGGTCTTACCAACGAAAGAGGTTCCTGAAACTCTCTAGTAAGAGCAAATAAAGATGTAATAACCAGAACCTAGTTTCTGTGTAATTGTTCGGGAAAAATAAAATACTAAAGTCTCTCGGAGTTTTGGTGTTTTAGAAATGGAAACTTTACTCGTCCCTGTCCAACGCTACTTTGTCGCAGGTTATCTGAGAGTTTGGTTGAGAGTGAATTGTTTTTTGACCCAAGAGCACTCTCTGTCACGATCAAGACCCAACGCCCTTAAATGTCCCATTTTGGTGATCACGCGTACAATAGCTGATTGCACGTTGTCGTTATTTCACTACAAGTACCAGAATTCCTATCCGTTTATTCTTTACCATTTAAATTTTGAATTTCCAGTCAGGTTTAAATAACAATTGCCCTAGTTAGCATGAGAAACAGTAAAAGTGAGATACAGACCAAGGCCAGTAGACAAACACAAACATGACCATCGATTGGGCATTTTTTGGAGCTTAAGTACTCTTGATAAACTAAGATAAACAACTTGAAGTCATAAGACTCTTCACATGGGCAGTCGGGTCCTAGAATCACAAGACTAAATATAGACAGTTGGTGATCACGAACCAAAATTCTAAATTCGAAAAATTCTATAAGGATTATTAAGCTTCATAGAACTGTTTCAATCACAATTTTCGTCTCATTTTGCCCTCTGGCGAGAGACGTACATAATAACCCGGCGTAGTCAATCGAATGTTCGGTAATCGAACTCAATCGAACTCAATCGAACTCAATAGCTCGATTGAGTTTGATTGGTTTCGGTGATCGAACTTAATCGAACTCACCCAAAAATTTACCAATCGAACGCAATCGAACACTTCAACAATCAAACGTAATCGAAGTCAATCGAACATAATCGAACACTTCAACAATCGAACATAAAACCAGTTGTATCTGGTTTGAAACGAAGCGTTGCGGTCTAATAAGTTATTTATTGGCTTCTATTTTAAACACGGGTAGAACAGGAAAGATGTCGGACAGAGCAGAAGAGGTGAAACTAACCATTTTACTGTAACACTCGCCCGCAAAGGGGTCACCTGAGAAACCGTCACAGCACTTGTACATGAATTATACAATTAATGAAATACAATGCTATGATATCGTCGTCAGCTCTAATGTTTGGCAATTTATTTAGCGACATATGGTCAGCTGTCACATTTGACCATTATTCTTTATAATCAAGACCACGGCATTTGTTGTGAAAAGCAAAGTAGTACCTAGAAAGTGTATTCGTGAATTTAATGTATCTATCTATCCATCCATCCATCCATCCATCCACTCACCCATTGAAAGTAAATTAAAAATAACAAACAAAACTTGGCATAGACGCAGAGCCTGAATTATGAAATTGTGCAAACCAAACCGAATTTCCCTTTAGGCAAACGAGAAGATTTTCATGAACGCAAATCGAATGGGAGCTTTAAAATTTGCTTACAGGCTAGTGTTTAAGCTTGTTCTTTTGTTTACGTTTTGAATTCATGCTGAGTTAACGTCAAAACATTAAATTTTGAAGACCTACTATTTTTGCGAGTCTCTTCACTGGCATGGACTTTGACACTATGATATATCTGTCTGTGTAAAACCTCGGTTGTTCATGAAAAATGTTGATTTTAGCAATAGACAGAGGTTGAAAGTCAGCTAGTTAAATCATTGTGTCGGTGTCGAACGCACTCATGATCTTTGATTACTACTAGTTAGTTATACTTTTATGGGAATATAAGTATATTGTCTGATACTTTGTAATTAATTCACTCAAATGTGACCAATCACTCCACGGCACGATATGATTCTCCTGCAGAAAAACACTCTGTTTCAATGTCCTTTGGTTATTCTTGGAGAGCTTTTTAACGATCGAGGTGAGGAAACAAAATCAGTTCAGCAATCATTTAGTTATTTACACTTAAATGAGATTTTGACTCAAAGTGTTTGTTTTCACTTATAATTATCGTTTATCTAGAAACACAAATCAATCAAGCTGCAAAGGTATAGATTTCCTTATCTTAAACATAGGTATAATTACAAAATCATGAGCGTTTCAGGATAAAACGAATGACGGACTAGCAATTTTAACCTTAACTGCTCTATAACTGATGTTTGGGCGGATTTATGAAAGAACCATTCGCACAAATGTGTCAGTGGGAGTTTCAGAAATTATCGGTATCAATTGCTTATTCAAACGGTTTCTTTTCTATATGATATTCCATTTATAGCAGTCACTTCAGGGGGCCAGAATTCAAACTCTCTCTTTCTGTTGAATTCTAAACTATAGATCTTAACTAAGTAGATTGAAAACCCTGCTTCATTTCTACATCTTTTTTTTTTACAGCGGAGATATGAAGTTCACTTTCGCTACTATATTTCTGTCCGCCTTCATCTGCAATCCATGCTGAGGGAGGGTTGATCCAAGAAGAGGCGAATAATGATATTTCTCACGTTGAGATTAACAACGCTAGCGTTTGTTAATTAAGCGCAATGCCCCAGTTGATTTTAACGTGTGAAACAATGAGTCTGGCAACCTTTGGTTGAGTTTGAAAAGAGATTTTGACGTGCGCAATCAAGACGTTTATCTTCTTCAAGACGATAGCCCGGAGTATTCGCTCTACGACTTGGCACGGCAGGCTCTTCACATGGCGGCCGCCGCTGCTTGCAGAGGAAGTACCCTTACAGGAGGAAGTAGTCCCAATGTGAACACAGTGCTGAGTAGGAACAACCGTGAACCGGAAAGCTGCACACAGCTTTGTGCCAAAACCTACGCTCACAACTGTGATGCAGAGGTTTCTGTCTACGGAAACCTAGGTAAGGCTACTGAAAATAGGCAGATCGTGGGCTTCTCTTACAACTACATTTGTGACAGTGATGCGCACTGTTGGGGAGAAGGCATGGGATTCACGGAAGGTGCCTTCAGCTTCTGCTGCTGTCGCAGATAAATACTCAGTTCGGTGATAAGTTAATAAAGATGGTGAATTTTAAGCTCGGTAATGAAATGTGAAGGTGAATTAATCAACATGACACGAGCGTGGGACAAAGAAAAATTCTGAGTCCCCGACAGGACTCAGTTCGGTGTTCTCAACGAAAGAGGTTCCTGTAACACATCTTCAGTACAGTGGTATCAGAAAATAAAGATTTTACAACCAAAACATGATTTCTGTGCAATTTTTTGGGCAAAAGTTATGACTACAACCTGAGTTCGGAGTGTTGTCGTTCCAAGGTAGGGTAGTTTACTCATCCCGCAGGTTACCTGAGAGTTTGGTTGTGAGGAAAGTGCTTTTTTATCCAAGAATGCTCTCTGACCCAATCAAAACCCGAAGCTCTTAGATGTCCCATTGGGTTATCACGCTTACAATTCTTTCAATCACACTCACTCAATCGGTTCTTGCCCAGTGGCACACAAGGTCTCATTTCGCTAAAACTGTAATTATTGAATTCATTTGATACCCAAAAATAAAATAAAAGCTTTGAAAATATGACACAAGCGCAAGATAGTATACTATAAATGATTCTGACCTTATGGGTCCACCTTAAGAACAGCCTCCATCTGTATCTGTATCAGTTCATTACCTTTCCAGGATTAAAGCAATCAAAACGTTTTTGAAAACTCAACACCAAACAGAAAATTACCTTGCCAACTGCAGGACCAGGCTGGGAATATTATAAACGAATTGCTCTCACTCTTGAATTTATTGTGAGTGGTTTAATTAAATAATTCATGCAAGATTACATGATGTGTATATCGCATAAAATTCTCACTATGGCACCTCTTATTACTGCCAGACTATCAACGTCATTGAGATACAATTATAAAACTAATTCAAACAATAAGAAGTTTTACAACAAGAAATAACAACCGCTCCCACTTTGGGTTGTGAAAACCTTCGGGGGTTACTCAACCAAACAACTGATTCCACGCCAACTTCTCAAGCGGTTAATCGTGCGTCTCCTCACTCTCCTGTGGTGTAAAACGACACATAGTATCACAATATGCTTTCAGTTTCAGTCGACGCATGAGAGCAGATACACTCTTTCTTTTCTAATAAGAATATCGAGTCTGAAATTTCTAAAATTTTAAGAATATTCTAAGAATAAACCCGAGGCTGAGATTTTGAAAAGAACACAATTTTGTGTGTTAAAAATATGTAGATACAATACAATTATATGTTTTTGACTCTTTCTTTCTCTAAACGGCAAAGCTCTCCGGAAAGCAACAAAAAAGCAGTAGCCATATGTTGGATGCTAATAACATTTCTGCAAGAAGTTATATGCGTGATATCCCGTCAGGCGGCTGTTTTCAAAATCACTTCAACACCGTGATCCAGACACCATATACGTTCGAAAACAGAAATGTCATACGCTATAATCTAAGAATATTGACAAGAATATTTTCGGGTTAGAGAGTTCACGGGCTGAACTAACCTGGTGGTCAAACGACTTGGTTCCTTTTATACGATGGTTTTCAATTTCTTGGTTATTTTTCTTCAGTTATCTTGGGCGTCTGAAGATGCCAACTTACAAAACGGATTTTATTCTAGACTAAAAGGACGAATTTGCCTCAAGCAGGACTCCGTGGATTGTCCTGTCCGAACCCATGTCCTTTTTTTTAGGCTGCGTTACCAGCGTTCCCTAACAAAGAGCTTCATCGAGTTTTTGCTCTCGCTCCAATTTACGCGCGGCCACTAGAATGCGGAAAAGCCCTTCGAACGGGAACGCTTGCTTCGCAAGCGTGCTTCCAATCCGCCTCCGCCCCCACGACTGGGCTAATGCGAGATGCACGAACAACGTGATCCCGTTTGAGTTCCCGCGCAAAGCCGTCTTTTCCGCGAACTTTTCCGTGACGTTCGCTTCAATGGCCAAAAGAAACTGGGTACGAAAGAGAATCCAACATGGCGGTTGAAACGGATTTTGACACCAACAGCAAGGACAAAGACGCCATTTATGATATCGCTTTTCTATTTCTTGAGTTTTGAAACATAATTTACTTCGTCTGGTGGCTCTTGGGTGCAAGGAAAATAGCTTCAGTGGCTGCAAATCACAAATCACCACGTTATCGACTTTTAAAAAACAGTCCGGGAGCCTGCAATTCCCAGCTAATGAAAGACCAACACCAAAGGTAAGGTTAAGCATGAAAGCTGTTGCTTTAGGAAAGGTTTCTTCTTTTATCGGTCTTTCTCACTTGTTATTGCTTAAGTAAGCATTTAACTTGGTTGAAATGATTAAACTCCAAGTGCGTTGCACTAGCTCCGTGCTGGCCCAACCGCGGGAAATTCAAATTGCTTGCCGTTTTGAACAGAAATATTGAAGAGTAATCTTTTTTTAGTTCAAATGCACAAAAGAAAGCTCCAATCCCTTGGAAGATCCTCATAGATAACACTAGGGGTGCTAAAAAATGAAAGAAGGCACAAAAATTTTGATTTATCACAAAGGGACTGCAAGTGATTTGCATATCTTTATTTTTCACGTGCAAGCTTTGAACTTCTGTAGACCTCTTGTTTTTTTCTTTCTGAAATTCAGGGTTCTCATAACATTTTAAGGCAGCTGTTTACCTTAGCTGAGTGGATCCACAGACTACTTTGACACGAAAAAAGTTTACATGAATAGATACAATGGCCACTAAAGTCCTTTGGTTAGCAAACTGAGTGATTTCCCACAGAAAAAACTGCCATTTGAATCCGTAATTGCTCGCTATAAGCTCACATTGCAAATTATTTTACCGTACTGTGGGTCTCCAATTAACCAGTGGTTTATAATTATACCTAACTGTGATGAATCTATAGATGTTTTACTTCATGAATAATTCACAATTGTGACATGGGCAAAGTGGCAAGGTTCATGTCAGAGGAGTAGAAGTTTGGGGGCTGAGGTTGGCAATTAAAATGCTGCTGCGAGACTCGTTTATTGGCCCCTTTCCTAAATAATTAGCCCCTAAAAAAGGTCTTCAGGGGCCACTTTGGTCCTTAAGTAAAATTTTCTGGCTGAAACACTGCACCAAGACTTAGGTCATGTGCTATTGGGATCAAACAATTCTGGTTGTTTGGATTTTTCGTGTTCTATTGTGTGATTATTTTGCATGATTGTAGCTCGCTTAAGGACTACATGTATTGCTAGGAATTACTGCATTTCAACTGAGAACAGTTGGAAAAGTGATCTATTGAGAAACATCAACTGTATCAGCCCAAACTGGTTGCAGTTGAAATGGTCAATCCTAATAGAACACAACCTTAAGGTACATTTGGTGTAATGCTGTTGGAGTTACATGTGCAGTTAACATGTATGTTTGGTGGTGTCAAACTTGGCATGACTGCAGCTCAAAGCCTGACCCATTTGGCTGGATAATAATGGTTGTGCACTCAGACTAAAGTTTGATTTGTGTGTGTGTGTGTGTGTGTGTGTGTGTGTGTGTGTGTGTGTGTGTGTGTGTGTGTGTGTGTGTGCGCATTATATTTTTGTCTGCTGTTTTATTGTTTATCCATGGAAAGAACTCTTTCTTTACATGTACTTCAGAGTCCAAAATAGAGTAGAGTTGAATGTGACCAGTCAGTTTTATAGCACTATTTTGTTTCATCAAGCTACATGTACATGTTCCAAACCAGTGAAAAATTTATGCTATAACTGATTTTCAAATGCTTGTTTCATCATAGGTTTTTAAACTGAAGACAGCTGAGAGTATCACAAGACTGGAAGGAAAACACCTCAAGCATGAAAGACCATGATACCTCCTACAGTGGCTGGCTGGAGAGACAAGATGTCAAGGTAATTAATGATATCAGTAAACACCTAAATATACATACATGTAAAGGAAATTGAGTTTGTGCATGACATTTAAAAGTGATTATAATTACAAATGTAACTTACAATAAATAATATTTACATTTATATCATGATTTGGTACACATTGTACACGGCATGCATGTACAATCATGTATCTACTGACAATAATTCTATTATAATAGCAAAAATTTTTTGCAGGGCTTTAATACTGTATTTTGCTCAATACATTTTGTAATATCTTGATTTGCAAATTTCCCACATAAATCTAAATGTAACAAAACAGATTTATTCTCCAAATTAGTACAAAAATTGATCTAAGCCTTTTATTTATTTATTTATTTTTTTGAGCAGATTAAACTAGTTGGGCTTTAATTACACTATACATTGTAGTTCTTATTAACTGAGCTTAGTTGGTCTGTATGAGAGAATCTTGACTGAGATCATAAGTACAGACCGAAAGCAGTGAGATCTGTACACATGACCAAGGTCAGGATTCTCCCATA
>Ga0126339_10001769_pt1 | contig 15063 bp, 9 predicted proteins | sample OrbTmetagenome_2_FD_92532 | JGI IMG/M metagenome (GOLD analysis project Ga0126339, IMG submission 92532) | Coral microbial communities from Petempiche,Puerto Morelos, Mexico - Orbicella T R C metagenome | ecosystem: Host-associated > Invertebrates > Cnidaria > Coral | place: Petempiche,Puerto... | reverse complement strand
TTAATTGACCTCGCTCCCAATGTGTGGCTTCATAGCTCAGTTGGTAGAGCATCGCACCGGTATCGCGGAGGTCACGGGTTCGAATCCCGTTGAAGCCCTGATTTTTTTCAGGCTTCTTCTTTCTAATTGCCTAAATTGGAAAATTAACTGCGATGATCATTCTTCACTTTCAAAGAGCAATTTCGATGATTATCGTTTGAATTACTTCTGTGCAGTGCTATAAACGGCATTAATTGTTCCACTCGGTAACACATTGAGGATTTTACCTTCCGAACTAATGAGAGTTTTATCTATGAAATGAAAAGGAAATTAAATTTTCGATTCGTTTTCTGAAAGCGTTTACTGTATTTACCTGTCTTACCTCCAGATTAAGATGACGTTTAAAAGAAATATATAGAACTAGTAAAGAAAGCGAAGAACCAAACGCTTACGTTTGTAATCAGCAAAGAATTTTAAAACTGATCGTGTAGGGTTTACAATTAGGCACTCTCACTTCCAAAATAAAGAAAGCTGGTGGCTATACCATGTAGAAAACCTGATATGATAATGATGCATAAATTCTTAAGGAACGACAAATCACCATGTTTACCTGTGAAGTCCGGACTGAAGTAAAACAGCTTAGACTAAAGAAATGTCGCGTCACAGAAATGTATGCGTTCTGCCATTCTTACCAAAAGCTGACTTTATTTCGGGAACGTGAATTAACAATTCTACTTCGTCTTAAAAGGTGGCTATGGAAAGCTAAATCTGATTAATCAACAGCCAATTAAACCACACAACAACAAAAAACGTCGTAGGATCAACGATAATATAACTGCGCTTGGGAAATTTCGTTTGGTTATCTCTTTATAGTCCCAGGAACAATACACTATTACCAATAATTTTTGCATGACAGAAGTCGTATATTTACGTTGGCATAATCATCGCCCTTGGCGTGGTTACAAATAGTGTTTGTAAAACTATGTTAGAGAGAGCGGCGAAAATTGAACCTATTGAGAAGTATGCAACAAACGCGCGAATAAAAAAAGATAAGGACTAGTAAAGGAAAAATTGTCTCCTTTCGCGTATAGCTGAGGATGCATATTTTAACGTTTCACCAATCATTGTTAGCACATAAATTTGTTAGCAAGTCTTCCATACAGTTCCTTAGTCCACAAAAAAGAGAATCATAAACTGAAAAATAAAGCTCAGCTGTGAAAAATGACCGGTAGTAAAATTGTGTCAAGATATATATAGGAAAAGGTTGTTGTTATTCATCGTGGTAGATGCAATAATAAAGTGTATTATCGTTTGTCTCACGATGTAGTCACTTGAGATCTACATCTCAAGTGACTACATCGTGAGACAAACGATAATACACTTTATTAAGATATATATACTTCTTACCTTATTCTAAGCAGATATTTGAAAGAACAGATATCCGCGGTCCTCTGCGTTGGAGTCTGAAATATGTATTGACTGAGAAATCCTAAATTAATATACCATCCTTATTGGCTCTCCTCTGTCGTTTATTAATTTTCTATGAATCGAGATCAATATTTACTTTGATATTCAATGGATAACATCTGCCTGACTTCTGTTTTCCATAACAGAATTGGAGATACTTCACCTGTCTTTATTGCTTTTCCTCGTCCTGTTTTCTCTTGCTGCTCTAATTTTTACTTAGCAGACTTAATCTCAGTGAACAGTGAAATGATTATCTTTCGTTTATAATAACAAGACCTTCTCTTCATACTGTAAATGTGGACGGGGGTCAATAAATTGATATGACGCGAAATTTTTCTATGTAGTCGCCTCAACAATGTTGAGAGAATTAATCGATCTTACCCTTAAGTGATCTCCTCTCCTCACCAATGCTAGTATTTGCTCATCCCGAACCGATTATTATTATTATTATTATTATTATTACTATTATTATTATTACTATTATTATTATTACTATTATTATTATTACTATTATTACTATTATTATTGTTATTATTATTGTTATTATTAGTGTCACTGTGGGTGATTTTCTCTCGCAGCATGCGAGTCCAAACCATGGCTGTAGAAAGGAGAGTTATTTTCTGGAGTTCATGTATGTTGATATTGCCAGGGATTTTGTTGATGTATTATTATTATTATTATTATTATTATTATTATTATTATTATTGTTGTTGTTGTTGTTGTTGTTGTTGAAACAAGAAATATAAGTTATAGAAACCGACGTTTCGGTGCATCTTACGCCATCATCAAGGTTACATAATTAAAGATAAAAAGCGGTTTGTGATGAGGCTAAGTTGAAGCGAATTTGCATAGGAGAGTGCCGAGCTAATTACAAGAATACTTTCGCACGAAGAGAATCAGACTGTACATTCAGTGCTGGTTTAAGATCTTGAATACAAAAGCATTTCATTAACAAGGTAGTCAATTTTGTTTGTGCGTTTCTTGATTACACTGAAGCGTGCTAAGAAATTGGTCGGAACAGCAGTGTTATGTTATTATGTTATTATTATTATTATTATTATTTTTATTATTATGATCATCATCATCATTATTATTATTATTACTATTATTATTATTATTTTTTTTTTATATTTTTGTTTATTTCCACTTTGTATTAAAAAAGATATAGAGCTTTTGGTAGTAATATCTTAACCGTGAACATGGCAGGTGAAATAATTTCCCTCAAAGCAAATTAACGCTAAGCGTATAGTTAAACGACAACTCCAGTCTCATTTCGCGCTTCTTTGCTAAAGATGTGAGTAATTGCGTTTAGATTTGAACCTTTTGAAGTAAGAGCTTATTGTTTCAATAATAATAATAATAATAATAATAATAATAATAATAATAATAGTAATAGTAATAATAATAATAATAGTAATAATAATCGGTTCGGGATGAGCAAATACTGGCATTGGTGAGGAGAGGAGACCACTTAAGGGGAAGATCGATTAATTCTCTCAACATTGTTGAGGCGACTACATAGAAAAATTTCGCGTCATATCAATTTATTGACCCCCGTCCACATTTACAGTATGAAGAGAAGGTCTTGTTGTTATAAACGAAAGATAATCATTTCACTGTTCACTGAGATTAAGTCTGCTAAGTAAAAATTAGAGCAGTAAGAGAAAACAGGACGAGGAAAAGCAAACCGAAATATGAACTGAATAGACTTTTGATGACTGAAAACTAAGACATCTTTGGATTGCCCATGAAACGTTTGCAAGAAACGCATGAAGAAACTTCCAGACTTGTAAAGGAAAACTGAAGAATTAATGCAGGTATCGTTTTGCCGGAGAGGTGTCTTGCTGAGTTGTTTTCACTTTTATTAGCTCAAATAAGGATATCTATGCTTGCAATGGAGGGAAATTTGCCAAAAAAACGTTAAGTTATTTTTAATCAACACTTTCGAGGAATTACAAACACTTTTTTTGGTCGCTCTCGTACTTCCAGCGATTGAATCTAAACATAATTTGTCACAAGAATCGCAAGATGAGGCAGAATTTTACCTGCCCTCTTCCAGAAAAAGATGTGCATAGCGATAGCCGTTAGATAAATGTTGAATACAAAGCGGAAAACGTTTCCAAATGAGAAAATATTAACATTGGTAAGCGAGAAGAGAAGGGGAAGATCAGTTAAAGCTCTCGAAGACTTTTCAGTCGACTACAAAGTGAGGGTATTTCTCGTTTTTTTAATGCATCATTGAACTGATGTTCAAAATAAAAATTATCAAAATCAAGCAGGAAGAGCAAGAGCAAATGAGGTATTTCCAGTTCTTCTTTTAAAAGCAGAAGTCGTTTCAAATATCATCCGTTTAACAGCAAGTGAATCCCCATAGAAGCAAATTAAATAACAAAGAAGAGTTAAATAAAGATGATGTCTCAACAGTGGAGGTAGAAGTGCAACATGTTAAGATCAATTTGTTAACATATTTTTCAGCTTCCAACATAGAGGACTTCGCGTATCACTCCTGTTTAAATTTTGCGGTGGAAATAAGCTTAGCAATAATATGCATATTTTTACAATTCTTTTTCAGTGGAACTCCGCCCTTCGATTCTTGCCAAACACCCGCCTAATATAAACAGTTTTGTTTGTCCCGAAAAATAATAACAGTAAGTTTTCTTAAGGGTCATATATTATCTTAAGTAACTGTTACAAAGAAAGCTTTCTTGGCTTCTAGAATGATTTGTAAAATGTGAATACACACAACCGCTTTCTCCGATAACACGAGACAAAAGTTTCAATTGGGCCCTGAAGCCGACCAGTTATATATAAGAAATGCAACACAAAACTAAATTTGCGCTTGTAGGTTATCAAATTTAGAATTTCGTTTGCCAAGAGCAATTTTTGCGTTTTGCCAGTCTTGCGAAAAGCTGGTTTGATTTCGGAAACGTGAATTCCTCGCGCTTCCTCTTGAACGATAGCTATGAATGGCTAAATCTTGTTAATCAACAGCAAATTAGACCACATTAAAAACAAAAACATTGTCGGACGAGTGACGATAGATTGTAATCAATGCAAAAAAGAAAAAAGCAAAAAACAAACAAACAAACAAACAAACAACAACAACAAAAAAAACAAATACGTACTTGAAGAAATAGTTTTTTGTCGTCTCTTTAAACCCAAAGAACAATTTACTTTTACCACTATTTTTTTGAGGACACCGACAATGTATATCTTTTTTAATTCAGAAGTGGTGGCGTAATTATCACCCTTAGCGCGGTTGCAAGTAGTGTTTGTGAAACAGTGTTGTAATTGAGTGAGTTTAGGCACAAGAAGACGAAATTCCCTTCTTGCAACGTAACGTCGCTGATACTTTTATCTGCTAGCAGAAATAAAATGGGAAACTAACGGAAGTAAACCCTGACACCTGGCTGTTTAAGTTTCTGCCTCGAAAATAAAGGTAGAAAAAGACAACGAATTTTCTACAAGATCTTTGCTATCGAGGTTTTAGAATCTCCATCGGCTCACTAACCTTAATTAAGAGTCTCTTTGTTACTTTGGTCAAGTTCCTCCGTGCCTAAGTGATCACGTTAAAAACATGAATTTTTAAATTGAACATGTGAGTACAATTTCTCGGCTTTCCGTCATGAATAATGAGGTCACGATGACAGCATGGCTGGGAGCTTCGATTTTTCAGAGAACTAAATTTCGATAGTATTGTTCAAGTCAATAGTCTATGACATGAAAAATAATTTCTGCTTATTTGAAAGGCCTTTCAAAATACAGAAGAATGTCGTTTTTCTTTTTGAAATATCTTCTTTCGTTTTAGAGATATTGACGTTTTTCTATTATGCAAATTAGATTAGTGAACACGTCATATTGTTTACAACTGAAAATGGTAAAATACTGAACAAACAATATCTCTAGAAATATTGAAGCAGTGTTCATCAAACTTGACACCACAAATGTACATCACAAAAGAAACAAAATGACACTCTTAGTGCTGTTGCCATAGCAACTCTTTCGGCTTCAGTCTGTTTCTGTCAAAAAACCAAATATCCCTATTTGCAACCTCTAAAGTGAGACAAAGGGCCCTACTTCGAACAGACGTAGTTCCCATATTGTCCTAACTCCCATCATTAGGTTGGGTGGGGTAGATGGTTCTTGGCTTAACACAAAAACTGGGAATTTCAGTTTTTATTAAGACAGCACCAGCGGCAAAACTGTTGTCATGGCAACAGTACTAAGAGTGCCATTTTGTTTCTTTTGTGATGTACATTTGTAGTGCCAAGTTTCAAGAACACTGTTTCAATATTTCTAGAGATATTGTTTATTCAGTATTTTACTATTTTTAGTTGCAAACAATATGACGTCATCACTGATCTAATTTGCATAATAGAAAAATAGGTGCTCGATGAGCACATGATTCCACGGCCGTAGGTAAGTGGATTAGGAATCTTTGCAGGATCTGGGTTTAATTTAATGTCTCCAGATAACAAAAACTTCTTTTCTGACAAGAAGTATTTCTTATTATCAAACTGAACTCGGACAAAAATTCTGGATAACATTTTTAATTCGTACCAGAAGACCAACACTTTACTTGTTCAAATTTTGTTTGAAAAAAAATCGAGTAAAAAAAGACTCTTCTTCATGAGCAAGCTTGACAATCCATAGTTCATTCCTTGAAATATTTCGAATGGGCCGAATAATCCCTCGAAAGGGTTGAATAATCCCTCCTTCCTTGAGAGGAATGAATACCACCCGCGAACAGTGAATTCGCGATTTGGATTCTGTGCCATTTAAGTCGCCCAGTGATGTAACCGGCCTGATTGCAGATTCTGTTCTACTGATTGCGAAATATTGTTTTAAAATTTGAGTGTATGGCATTAATGTCCTCGGCATCAGAAGCAACATTAGGGACCTTCATACGATGCAAAGACGGGAAGGCCAAGACGGGAACGGCCGTGAACGCAGAAACTTTCGCGTGCCGTGTCGCCGAAGACAAAATGCTTAAAGTTGTGCAAGTTTCATATAGGACGGCGACGTCGGTAACTCTAGCTTCATAAAAGCTTTTCATAAAACCAATGACATCTCTTTGAGATAGTATAGAAGTATTATCCAGTTAAGCTTAAACCATGGTGAATAGACGACACGGAAGTTACTCTTGTTTATAGATGTAAAGCAAACCTTCCCGATCTGTCGGTATAAATATCGAAAGAATCTAGAATTTCCGTATGAAGAATTTACGTGAACGATCTTTGCATCCACTTGGTTCAGATAGCTTTTTGTTAGCAGAGCGTTTTAGAATCGATCCTGCCTGTAGCTGAAACAAATATTTATAACAAAACAAACATTACGTTGAGTTCCGTGTTGTATGAAAACATGAAATAAACATGAATTTGTAAATGTGCATTTTATTTTATTTGCTCGATAGCTGCTTTGAAGGCACGTAACAATCGTATTTGCAACCCTTTCGAAAACCACTCAAAATCATGCAAAATCATTCGAGAATATTGTTTCGGCACATTTGCTGATAGCTGTACCTGGTCATGTCAGAAAAAAAAAATAGAAAACTTTGTCTACTCACCAAATCGCGTCACTTCGAAGAGCATGGGAAAACGAGTCTGCAATGTCATACGTATGGTCAGCGGTGAGAGATCGTAGTCATTGATAATGCACCGTAAACGCTGTGCTTCTGCTAGTAAATTCGCTTTTTTTCCCGTCCGTTTTGACAAGCAACTTCCTCTTACGAACATTGGCAGGTTTGACTAACCGAAAGTCTACTGGCAAATGAATCGTGACTAATCTTCACATATTTTGTTCCTCTCAATCGTACAGTCGGGGGTGTCTGGAAAACCCGAATAGCGAATAGCGAATAGTACGAATAGTGCGAATAGTGGCGAACAGTCTCGAATAGTGGCGAATAGTGGCAAATAGTCGCAAATAGTGGCAAATAGTAGCAAAAGGGTACCCAGTATCTCGCAGTCAACCTCGTAGCAACTTAGGATGGGATTGTCCCGCTAAAAAGCACAGACGCTTACCAGGACAAAAGGTGTTTCTAAACGTAATTTCTTCTGTTTTAATCGCCGCAAAAGCGTAAGTGCGTCTTTATTAGGTTATCCTTGTGTTTTCTGTTTTCTTAATGTCAGCGATGGACAGCCTACTAGCCTGAGTCCGGAGAAGAAAAGGTAATAAATTCACTGAAATTCTGTTGCTTATTTGGATAATTAATCAACGCTGGACTTAGATCTAAAGCGGTGACTATTGACGACTATTCGTCACTATTCGCCACTTTTCGCAACTGTTCGCCACTATTCGCACTATTCGAGACTATTCGCACTATTCGGGACTATTCGCTATTCGCTATTCGCGACTATTCGCTATTCGCTATTCGGGTTTTCCAGACACCCTACAGTCGGTCATTCGGGCATTAATCGGGAAGCAATCTTCGCACATCCGAAGTTTGATTAAGTACGAATATTCTTTTGTTACACGATTTTGGTTAACGGACACGCTCGATGACATAGAATCTACGGCCCTCCGGCCGTAGATTCAAAAACGTCAATATCTCTAAAAAGAATAAAGATATTTCGTCATTCTTTATTATTCTTTACTATTCTTTATTATTCTGTATTTCGAAAGGCCTTTCAAATAAGCAGAAATTATTTTTCATGTCATATGGACTTTAATAACTGTCACTAACACGTCATTTTAAACCTTTTTATTTCTTTTGTAGCAATTAAAAGGCACTGCGTGACGTATTCAATTAAATATGAATCCCAAGTTCTGGCTGTCAATTGCGTTCCTGATGTTCCGGATTGGTGTATTTCAAGCTGCTTTTCAGTGTCAACCGGCAGCGGAATACTCCATTGGAGGAATGTTCCTCAGAGGCCACACCTTTAAAACGTACAAGATTGAATGGCATGAGAGCTGCTATTTCAGGTGTGCCGAAGAAGTCACGTGTCAAAGCTACAATTTCGTTATTGGTCAAAACCTCTGCGAACTGAACAATAGAACCAAAGAAGCAAGACCTGAAGATTTCAAGCCGGATCAGGCAAGGTTCTACATGAAACGGGCAAAAAACAGAGGTACACTTCAATTCTTCTTTCTTGTTTGTCTCTCTTTTAGCAATGCAGCCATTTTGAATGCTAACCTGTGTTTTGCCTGCAAGCAATTTGTTTTGGCGATAAACACTGCAATGGAAGCTGGGAAGCCGCCAGGAGATCGGGGAGTAGTCAAGATGAGTTTTTTCCCTCTTGACCTCAGCAGTCTCGTTATAGGCTCCGCCTCCGAAACAAGGCACTCGAACACAAAATCTCAAGAGCAACGTACTTATATATTCACCCAGAACTCAGTCAATTAAGCAGAATACACTGAACACAATGTACATATTATTAGCATTCTAGGCCAACAATTGCTTCCTTTCTTTCTATTTTAGACTTAAGAGAAGATTGAACAATTAAGATGAAAATTGTTGTAGTTCTCCAGAGTGATAACAAGGAGCACAAATCGCAGTCGAGAGCTCCCATTACCATTCGAGGAAGCAATAAGGCGCCTATGAACTTTACTGGAGTTAGATGAAGAAGTTGAATTGTATTTCTTTGTCAAAATATTATTACGTTACATACGAACGAAAATGAGCGAGGTTAAGACAGTTTGGCGCATCCAGGTGACGGTCATGTTATCTCTGATCAAAAAGAGCAGCCTCGCACTAATGCTTTCGTTTGTAGCAACAAAATCGTGCGCGACAATAGCATATGTTCAATATGTCAAAATTTTAACAGGACTTCGAATTTGTAATTATTGTAAGATTCCACTGTCTGGTTATTCCCAAAAGAGACTTTGATCCATAAAAAAATTAGCTGATAACAATGAATAAAATACAAAACAGACAAGCAAATAACACCAAAAATAGAAGTTTGGCAGAAAGCTCGGTCTCATGTTTGAATTTTGATATATCGAACGTGGACTATTGGAGCTCTGCAAGGGAATATGACCTGTTTACTAAACTACAAAGTGCATCTGTTTTCTTCTTGCCAACATTTGAATAAAAAATAAACTACTTCTGCACGATCTTGAAATAATATCTCTTTTAAGTGTTTCCATCTTTATCACGCAGTCCGTCTTGGCTCCATTCAAGAGCTTCCTGCTGAATCGTGCAGTGAGATCAAGGCCAGTGAAGGAAATGAGATGGTTAACGGGGATTACTGGATATACTCTGATGGGAATGGTCAGACAATCCTGGCTCGGTGTGAAGGTGCAACATGTTTTTTTTAATTGGTTAAGTAGTTCAAAATAGATTATATCTCCTTCATAAAGATAATTAAGAGATTAATCAATTAATCGATCAACCAATCAATTTTGGGGCAAAAAGTCTTAATGATTTATAGTTACGTCGTCTCCAAAAGGTGTTTGATATAGTATTATCAACATCATCATCATCATCATCATCATCATCATCATCATTATCATTATCATTATTATTATTATTAATATCATCATCATTATTATTTATTTATTTATTTTTACTTTAGAATGAGAATAAACAATATGAAAATAGAACGACGTTTCGATGTCTGCACGTCAAGTTCGAAATACATGACAAAATTGAATAAATATTAATAGTAAAAATGGTGTGATAATATTTAAGGAATTAAAAGGGTGTTAAAGTATTTATTTGTCATGTAAAGAGTTTGGCGCGAAATGTATCTCACTGCGTGTTAAGTTTTGGTTTAATGTTCCTGATGAACAGCATCTCATAGATCAAGCAGTCAAACTTTGTGCGGCATTTCTTTAAAACTGTCACAAGATCAAGCCGAACCACAGCACGAAATCCCACTAGATCAGCCCATTAGAATTGTCTTGTCTTTCAAAGATCAGATATCGCCTGACGCTGTACGACAAGATCCCAGCGAACTTAGCATGAAAATTGGAAGTGATTTGCGCCCAGTGTTTACCAGTAGAAAAATCATTGATGACATCAAAGTGGTAGAGATCAAACCTCCCCTGATCAACCAACATTGCGTTGTTTACAAATTTTCATGTGATCTGTGCGATACAGATTATGTTGGATATACATCCCGACATCTCTTTCAAAGCATCGCCGAACATAAACATTCTGCTACTGGTAAACACCTGAAAGAAGAACACAAGCTGCAAACCACTAATCTACAAGACCAATTGATAGTTTTAAAGAAATGCCGCACAAAGTTTGACTGCTTGATCTATGAGATGTTGTTCATCAGGAACATTAAACCAAAACTTAACACACAGATTCAATCGCGCTAAACTCTTTACATAACAATTGAATACTTCAACACCCTCTTAATTTCCTAAATATTTTCACACCATTTTTACTATTTATATTTATTCAATTTTATCATGTATTTCGAACTTGATAATGATGACATGGAGTCAACTAAACGTCGTTCAATTTTTATATCGCTTATTTCATTCTTAAGTGTTTTACGAAACCTTTTATTATCAGATATTTATTTGAAAAAAAAAAAAAAAAAAAAAAAAAAAAAAAAAATGCGGGTCACGGACTTCGTTTCAGAGGAGAAGTAGTCTGATTTTGAAAAATTGGAGCGCGTAAATCAGCATGGTCTCCAGGGTTTTTAGCTTAAAATATCAAAGATGAATCAACGGAGACAAACTATCCTAGTAATATTTTGTATAAGTGAATCCGTCGCGTTAATAATTCCAAATGTTTCCGACGTTTCCACAAAACTTAACCCTTCGAGAGGCATTTGAAACCGCCGCACAAATGAACGAAGAGCTAAAAAGTACGGACGGAATTCGATGGTGCATTTTGCAAAAAATTCAGACTTCTAATCGATAAATTTTCTTCATTTTTTCGCTTAACGTAGAAAATCAGTAGAGAAAATGATCCATCGAAAGAAAAACAGGGGTCACCGAACGTCCAAGATCGTTAAATCCAGGCAAAGCTGTAGCAATGGCAATCTGCCCTATTTTATTACTTATTTTATTCATTTTATTACTTAGCGCGCACTCGATCCATGACGTGTGAATTTGCTTGCGCTGTAAGGATGCGCAGAAACAATTAGCTCTAACGTCCTTTTTTTGCTAATGCAATGCGCTGATTATCAATATCAACAAATGTTCCTTACATACCAAGTGTTTGGTCGTACTCTGTGATAAACCTTCGTGTAAGAAAACGAACGATAAGCGCTGAAAAACAAAACAAAACAAAATGAACAAATAAACAAACAAGTTATTGGTTGACGATTATCGATCATAAGATGAGCACAATAAACTGGAAAAAGCCATTTCAAACGGCTATCGTTGCATCTCAGATTCTTTAAAATCGTTTGGCTGTAATTTCGTTAAAACCCCCGGAATTAAGCAAGGACATCAGTCAAGAAGACTTCATTAGGTGTAGAATTTGGAAGACAGTTTAGCATCTTGTATGTCTCATAGTACATATTTTAGCAGCGTGAAAAGTTGTTTTAGCCGCCAGAAACGTGGTCGGAAATCAATTAACGTTTTCAAGGGTTGCCTATTAAGCCGCGCCACTGTTTTCGATTTATATTTTCTATTTACATTTATTGCTTCATTTTCTAGAGATAATTAGCAGAATTACGAAACAAAGGCAAATGCTAATTAGCAAAGAGAGATGAAAGCAATTACGGGTTGTTATCTTTTCATCTCAGTGGATCAATCAATATCCGAACACCGGGTCAGTTGCTAAGTGCATATGGGCCATATGTTTTTCTTTTCGCCCGTAATGGGAAAACGCCAAAAATTGAAATTTTTCAATCTAATTAAAGAATCTTGTAAAAATACTTTATTTTCATATCGCTGTTCTCTATAAAAATGACCCCCTGAAATGAAGGGTAGCCGTCATGTATACTGAACCTTCGAGAAATGTTCGCGGTATTTAATTCAATTGTTTTTGTTGTTTTTTTTAAATCTGCGCAAAGACTGGTCGAAAACTCGTTTGATAATCTCAGGGAAGTAGTGGAAGTTTTTCGGGAATTCTTGAGCCAGAGCAAAGTAGATGTAATCTTGTGGTTTTTCTTACTTGCACCTGGCTATTTGCCATGTAAAAATCACTTCTTATATTGATTTCAACGGATCATCAACATTACCTGATTCTAATAATAAAAAAAAAACCTCCAAACAAATGGGATATGCACGCTCAGCGGACCCATGTGAATCAGGGCTAAATCTTGTGAAGACACAAAGGGTGTGAGATATGAATTTCTATGATTACACTGTGATTACAGTGGCCGTGAAAAGTTTATCAAAGGCACAGCTTAACAAGGATAACTGACACGGTCGAACACAAATCAATTTACCAATAAATCATGACTTTATAAAAAGCACCCAGACCCGGTTCAGATTTGCCGTGGGGCTTGAATCACACGCAGATTGTTAATTCAACCTTGTCTGTCGCGAAAGTCACAAAAGGTACTGGCACTTAAGATTTCAAGTGTTTATTGCTTTTTATAGTAATAAATCGAAATGGAGCGCGAGAAAAATCTGTCTGATAAGATAATACCACTACCATTCTCACGCTTTGCGTGTAATATCCTCCAGTATTGCACGCTCGCCGGGTGTAAATAACTAGAGTGAGTAAGATACCTGATTTGCCGACCCCATCCTGTCCTAGAACAACCGCGCGTGCAGCTTTGAAGTTCGGCTGATGGCTTGTTTTTCTCCTACGCATGTTCAGGTTTTTCCCGCAGTCTGTTATAAGCAGGTCGTGTAGGAGTAGCTTTGAATTCCTGTTTCAAAACACAAAACGGAAATGAAAATTTAACACCGACAATGATAATCAATATATTTAGCGGAAAAAGATGTGGTTGAATTGTAAAGACAGGGCTTGAGAAAGCAGTGTGGGAATGTTTAGCTACCCTGATACAGCGGACTGAGTGTCAGCAATGTCCTGTTAAAGATCTTTATTGCTGCTCAACTTTCGAGAGGCCCTTGGAACAGCAGAGAAGCTTATCATCTGGGCTATTTCGCTACTCAGCATTTATAAACGCTGATTGCCTTTGTGATCAGTGAAACGATTTCTCCTGGAATCAGGATTTCAGTCGACTGTTGCCTTCGGTCTTCTGTTAGTTTTTCAACTCAGTTCTTTGAGATCATTGCGGTTCTAACTGATCACTGCAAAATACTTTGTATCGTAAACAAGCAATCCCATCAACTCAAGGTAATTAGGAAGCTGGGGAACACATATCAATTAAAGCTAAAATTTCGTGTACGAATGTATACTCTAACTGAAATTGAAAGTACCTTTCTTACAAGTTGCCTCCTTACATACGACAAAGGCCAATTCTATTCACGAACTAAAGTCGGCAGGCGGAGCTTTCATAAACTTGAAATGCTGCGACAAATTAAACACTTTGACTTTTTCTGAAAACATTTGTGTGGGAACAACTTGTCATCTGCTTGAAACAATTCCAAGATTCTGATTGGCTGAGAGCGCTCACTGAGGCGAATCGAGGACATCAAATTGCATTAAGAATGTTTGTCGGGCGCGAATACAAGATTGGAGTAAGTTTCAGTGTATTAAATTGCACAGCGTCAGTCTTGACCAAACTCAATTCCTGACCACTTGATCGGACAAAGCCGTTCCTAGAATAGCAAACACACATATTTTTCTAGTGAGAGAACTTTTCAAGCCTCTTTAGCGTTTACAAAGTGTCACTTTAGTTTAATAGCTCGTCCATTTATCAAGATAAAGACATCAATTAGCAGTTCGACGCATGAAACAAAGATCATCATCACAAATGGAAAAACAATTATTCTTTTTTTGCGCTTGGTTGCTCCCCTGCGATCTGGCTCTGCATAAACCAGGAAAGCCACAATTTGTTCTCAGATTGTACGTGTACACTTCAAATTGCAGTTTCCTAGAAGTCGCTAGCCATCAGAGAAAGGCAGAAAAAAGCGCAAATCATTTTAGCAAAGTTAAACTTTTAAGTCCGATAGCGTGAGTCAGTGCTTGAGTCTTGAATTGATCACAGTTCAGAGGGTTACTTTGGAACTAAATTTACATAGAATCTCAATGGTTTTAAATATGTGCTCTTAATACAATTTTCATTATTCGCTCTACTCAATAGTGGTGACGAATTAAAACGAAAGGACAGATAGACTCATTTTGTTTGCTTCCCTTTTTCCAGTATCTCGGATCATGAAATTTAACGTCATAACCGAATGATTATGGAAATTCGACCAACTTGTTTCGCAGATAAGCACTGATTTTAGCACTTGTGAAACCGAAAATATCTAAAGGAATTGTCATGCTCTTAAGCTGAGAGTGATTGCAACCGTCTGGGAAATGACGAAGTTACTGAACAACTGGCCAAATTCAACCAAAACAGCTCGCCCGGTTACTATTTTAAGAATCCTACCTAAAAATATGTTATTTCAAGATAACGCCATTAATATGTACCTTAAACAGGGAAGAAAATCAAAACGACTCCAAGGATGACTTCATGCAAAAACTGGTCATTTTCCGCGTTGACGTGGCTGCGAAATCATATCTTCGCCATCGGTCCTGGGCATTGTGACTCTCAAAAGCTTCTTTTGTTTTATCACTTAGGAATCTTCTCAATTCGAGTCTATTTTAAGGGTTTAAATTACCAATGAAGAGACTTTCCAAGTGTT
>Ga0126339_10001767_pt1 | contig 15069 bp, 5 predicted proteins | sample OrbTmetagenome_2_FD_92532 | JGI IMG/M metagenome (GOLD analysis project Ga0126339, IMG submission 92532) | Coral microbial communities from Petempiche,Puerto Morelos, Mexico - Orbicella T R C metagenome | ecosystem: Host-associated > Invertebrates > Cnidaria > Coral | place: Petempiche,Puerto... | reverse complement strand
GGCTGTTATGGGAGTTTTTGACTTGCCCCCCCCCCCCCCCCAACCCCTCTCCCCTCCCTTACCTCTGCTGTTCTAGCTCAGTAGCTAGAACAAAGTCTGGGATAACATTGTTTGAAAGTCGTTGTTATACTTGCGCCCCGCCCCCCTCCCTCTCCCCCCTCTCCCCCCTCTCCCCTGCCCCACCTCCGGTGTGCTAGCTCAGTAGCTAGAACAAGGCATGATTTGTTCTTTACCTTCTTATTTATTGACATAGCATTCCAATTCAATTCTCGCTTTTACTAGTATTGGGTGCTCGAGTACGTTATGATAATTTTTACTCGTTTTTTAGGATGTTTTCCCTGACAAAGCAACAGAAAGGAAGATTCTTTCTTTTGCCATCAAATGTCCAAGTGAAGGTTGTGACTGGACTGGTGAACTGAGAAGCAAAGAGGTAAAAAGCCTTTTATACTGAATGGCTTTATTGAAGAAACAACAATCGTGTGCATTGTTCAGCACTTTCCTGCGGGTGTTCGTCAACATTTCACTTCAGATTTGGCTAACATTGTGCAGATGAGTCTTTCTTCTTTTATTTAGCGGTACTGACTGCAGTAAGTGCTCTCCTTTAAAAATATACGGAACCAACTAAGGCGCATACTTTTTTCTGTGCACCAGGTTCACTTGGCATCATGTCTTTTAAAACTCGTCCACTGCACAAATGAAAACTGTCACGTGACAATGCAAAGGAGACATCTCGAGGAACATGTGACCATCAATTACACCTGGAGAATCCTTGAATGTGATCACTGCAGTGAGCCACATCCAGTGTGTAATATGCAGGTAATATATGATTTGATTTGATGAGATAATTGCAAATTTCATGACAGCGTCAGGCTTAACGAAAGGGTCTGTAGCATGTTATTTCTAGTTATCAGCTACTCAATTAGTAAAACTCGTCGGTTATATATATATATATATATATATATAGGGGTGGCCTACTACTGCCCTTGTTCATTCCAGTTGAATTGGATTCCAGAATGCATGTACGCTTTAGCTTAGAAATGCAGCGATAATAATTTATTATGCTGTTGCACACCAAAGAAAGCAGTTCGTTTTGCATCTCGACTGTGATTTGTCAGTTTGCTAAGATTGTACATGTTCACTTGTTTTGTGGTTTCATAATTTATCATGAAGACTATCAAACCTAAAAGCTACATTCGCTGCATTTGCATTCTGCAATCCAATTCAACTGGAATGAACAAGGGCAGTAGTAGGCCACCCCTATAAGAAAAAACACAGCTCCTACACATGCGATTTCTTGAAATGTTGTTCGTGGATTTTCCCTTGCAGGATCACTTTGGACAGTGCAGCAAGTTCCCAGTAACTTATTCCAATAGTTGTGGGGCTTCAATTCGAAGGGAAATGGTAAGACGTTTAGTTTTGTCTTTTGGGCTGGCGTACCTGCATTAATCGAGCTTACCTGTCAAAGTTTCAGGCCTGCAGTGTGAGGTATTTTAGTTGAAACATTTCAAAGGTTTGATCGACTATTTGAAGACAGTGCCGGAATTCCTATACGGCCAGAGTTGTATGCAATTGTATGCAGAATAAGGTAATAATTTAGCCTACTATTTAATTTCGTAACTCCCGCCCGCTAGTGCAGTCGCTGCAATATTTCCAATAGAACACTTGTGCCATGTTGCTAGCCTATTAATTGGGGAGCTTAAGCAATGATGACGACGACACCAGAATTCATAACGACGCCTTGTAAAAAAATGAATTTCTGTTTTCTCTTTGAAAAAAATAAGGTCAAGTTGGCACAACAGTTTTCTGCTTTTCTTTAAGTGGTTTGCACTAAGTGTGACACAGTGAGCAGTGACAATCTATTCTATGGTTGGTCAGGTGATAGTTAGCCTCTTACCCAGATGCTCTTTGGGGTCCGTCGTCACGCAATCTTCCTCCCCCACGAACGTCTGCTGAAACAAAGAGCACATTCCTCACCCTTTGTTTGTAAAGATCAGCTGGAGATCACCTGAAAATTACTTTGGAGCCAACCGGCGCCGGCTCAATGTGTAATAAATAGCTAATAGTAAATTGAACGGCTCCCTTCGGGAGAGAACTACGATGCTAACTGTTTCGTGTCACGGCAACGGCAACGCTCTCAAATGAATTTTTTCTTATCCTGTCCGAGTTCATAGATTTACGAACACTTAATCTTTTTCACGCCAAAATACACTATAGTTTCTCTAGGGCGACTTAAACAGAATTAAATATCGTAAATTTCTCACAAACTCGATGAAAGGCCATAAGTCTGATAATTCTTATATTTTGGGGTCTTGTGATCATCTCTCAAGTTTTAAGCAGACTTCCCGCAGGCTTCAGCACTTGAGAGGAAGTAGTCTAATTAACGAATATTTGCGTACGAATACGCCCATTTCTTTCTTCATGTAAAACTCTGTAGCTTCTTGCCGATAAGTTATGGAAATACTCGTTGAAAGGTCACTCTGGTTTCCGTTGAAGTCTCTGGTAAATTTCTCTGGCTCCAAAGTCCGCAGCCGTGATTAGGACGCTGGAAAAAAAGGGAAAGAAATGTGCCCTTGGCAGCAGACTTTGAGCAGTGTTTGATTTTTTAATCCCATGTTGGTTGGTTCGTTTCTTCGTTCGTCAAGTGTTTATTATTATTATTACTATTATTATTATTATTATTATTATTATTGTTATTATTATTCCTCTCAGATTCGAAATCACACTGAATATTATTGTCCACTAACCATAATCTCTTGCCCTTATGAAAAGATGGGATGTGAAATCAAGGTGAGTACATCAGCTTTTCGAGAACGCAAGCGTAGAAAATGTGCGCGACAATGCCGAAAGGTGTTATGAGTCATGCTAGTTCACTATTGCTTGATCGTATGTCCAAGGAGAATCGTATACATTGTATTCAACAGGATTTGTGATTTTTCCTTCGATCACGCTGAGATCGTCCATAAACTTGATGATCACGGAAAGGTACTATCTCTTTGCGTGAACCTTTTTACGTTTCGTTAGGAAATCCTTTCCCGAGACAGCTGTAGGTGGATACAGTTCACGATTTGAAGACATTATTGATCGTCGCAGTTATACACAACTTAACCAATTGTAAATTAAAGCCTGAAAAAGATCCAGGCTTGAAATAAGGAATTCGAACCATGACCTCTGCAATACCGGTTCAGTGTTCTACTAACTGAGCTACAGAGCCAACTGGGAGCTATGCCCGTTGGTGGTGAAGAATACAAGTGAATATATATGAAATATCATATATTTGAACTGCGGACAAAGGTATGAAGACATGATTGATCATCGCAGTTATACACAACTTAAGCCTGAATTTTTTTCAGGCTTAATTTTACAACTGCTAAAGTTGTGTATATGACTGCGATGATCAATCATGTCTTTAAATCTTTCTCCGAAGTTCAAATATATATATTTAGTATAATTTCAGAGCTGAACAAATAGTTTCCAGTAATCAGATTGGTCGAGCGTTTCCTTATATGACGCTATATTCACCGCTTCAGGCGGTGAATATATCATTTTCGAGGCCTGGTTATTATGCTTGCCACCTTTGCCATCTCGGCAAGTAAACCTGGCGAACAGTTGCTGAATCAAATTTTCATTTATTCAAAAGACATCACTCCAAGTCCAGGATATTTGGAAGGATGGAGAATTTTCAAAATGACCGCTGTCGCGCTTGGACCAAAAATCCTTTCAAGAACTCGTATTGAAGGAATTTAAAAATCGCAAACGCAGTGGTAACGTTGATCGCCAGCAGGTCAGATTGATTGACCGAAATTTATTTTTCTCCAAACTAAGACTGGTCATTTTCAGACGATGATGACAGCTGTGAATGAAGTCAACAACGATAAAACGAAGGTACCGGATGAATTTATTTTTCGTAGTGTTTCGCTTGTTTGTTTTACTGCCGAACTTGATGTGTAAATTGATTCACAATCGAATTAAGCTTACATGTAAGCTTATTTTTGAAACTACGGCTGCATGCGTTTATACAAACGAACAGTCTATTTTAGTTGCTATTCTATGCTTCACCTATGGAAATTGTACTAAAACAATTATTCGCCGAAGGCGAGGTGAACATTGGTGAATATTCACCTCGACTTCGTCTCGGTGAATATTCACCGATGTTCACCTCGCCTTCGGCGAATAATTGTTAAATATTTCATATATTCACTTGTACAGTTCGTGATTGTTATAGTAGTTTTTAGATTTGTCGAAGTATTATACCTTGAGAGCATTTGAAACATCTATATTTGTAATTGTACTACACTGCTGAATTTACCATAGAACACAATACGTCCACTTTTGACAATTTAAAATACAGTCCTCCTTTGTCCACCAAGCATTCGTTACCAGCTCACTCAAGACAAGAACTTACTATTTGCAATGTTCTTTCAAAAGTTCATCTGTATTTGTAGGTTCAGCGAGTTCAAGTGGATTCCCATCTTCAATCAGCCACGAGACTTCATCTTGACTTAGCCTGTGTAAAATTAACTAACACAGAAGCTAAGTTAAATGAAACAGAACAGAAACTTGAAGCAACACGGAAAGTAGTGGAGAAACTCGACACGCGAATATTTATCTGGAGAATTAACAATTTTACTGATTTTTGGAGACAAGCATACTTTAGTGCAAAGACCGACCAAAAACCTAGTAAAGAAAGTGTTCCGTTCTATACTGATAGAACAGAAAGTTATGGATACAAGTTAAAAGTACGTATTTATCCTGAGGGCTCTGTTGGGCGTTTTTACGGTTCAATGGTGGTGGCCATTGTTGTAATGAAAGGTGAATATGACGCTATATTATCCTGGCCTTTCGAAAAGAAAGTGACATTTACCTTGATTGATCAACAGGAAGATCCAGTTGAACGGAAAAACATTACGCATCTGTTTATTCCGGCCAACGACCCAGAAGCCTTCGCAAAACCTTTGACAGGAGACAGCAAAGAGCGTTGTGGTTTTCTTTTATTTTTCGCAAAACTTCATTCAAGGCGTTACCTTGTAAATGACACATTGTTTCTTCAGGTTGAGGTCAGCTCTCCATAACTTTCCGCGCCTGAAAACTTAAACGTTTCTCGGCACAATAATTATAAAACAACTTTTTTACAGCCAAACAATAACTGCAGTTACCACAGGTGGGAATGGAAATAACCCGTAAGCGGTAAAGGGCCAGTTTGTTAAGTTAACCCAGTCACAAATTGGAATTTATCAGTGTACGGTCAGAGTTAACAAGTTTGGGCACCGATTTCAATAAATACTTCATGCGTGGCGAGCTTACAAAATAGCAAAAAGTAACACACTAAGATCCCATGAAAATACAGACTTTAGTAAAGAAAAACAAAGAGCATGTAAATTGATAAACAAGAGTGTTTTCTATTAAAGCAATTGCGCTCAATTAATTTTCAGTCGATTTGGTTAAAACGCAATTCTTTTTACTGAAATTTTTAAAAACTTCAAAATCGTATTTTCTTGCGGTCACAAGAATAACGTGCTCAAAAATGGCCACGTGACTTTAGCTTGTGATGTAGGTTTAGGAGCCTGGCTCAGTCTTGCATATAAATACATAAATCGTGCTAATTGTAAGCGGCAACGCACCTTTCTGGCATTTTGAACTAAATGTAGACAACTGAAGCAAAATCCCACGTGTTTTAATACAAGTCAGCCACGCCAAGACCCAAATCACGTATTCCTGAACCCACTTCACGACTCGTTTCAAACTGAGGAAGACTAGTGGGAATGGTGGACCAAAATGGCGGCAAATTTGAACATCTTCAAAAAATTGTAAAAAACTTGCGTTTTATGAGGTGCACTGGGTGAAAGTAGAATGAGATGGAGAAATGGCCAAATTGGACATTATGGATACTTAAACCTTACATTATATGTTGCATTTTAGTAAATGCTGGTCCCGGTCGCAATGTTTTGTCAGTTTTGACCGCAAAACAATTCAGAGCACCTATAATAATAAGTAAACATTATTACTCGCTTGGGGAGTAAGACATAAAGTGAAAGCATAATATATATGGGTGTAAAACAACGTTTGCAATGGCACATTAATATATACATGAGCTACATCTGGCTCTGACAGGGATGCTTATCCTTCAATCCCTTTTCTGGCAACAAATTGTGTAAACATTGCATGCATCGTCTAGGGGTAAGCATGCCTCCACCCAACCGTTGCAGATGGCCTCCTATCACTATAGATTCCGGAGGCGTGCTACAGGCTTTGAGGCTTTAGTGAATTAGCTAAGGCCTAGGGCAAACGTCGAATCCAAGTTGCGTCCAACAAATTAGACATAGCTGCGACAGAGTCGACTTAATTTCAGCGTGGTAACCAGCGTCGAACTTGCGTCGATCCTATTTCACAAGTTGCACTTCATTAAAACACGGGAACAAGCTCGTGTCCCCGTGCTATTCACTCGATGCGCGGCAAGTTGCTGCTAGGAATTGCTAGCGAAATCCCGATACTCGGCTCTTCAGACAACGGTAGACCCAGCGCGGCTCTCGTTAGGTCCCTATCACAAGCCTCGCAGTATGCAACGCTTTTACCGGATGTCCATCCCTCAACGTCATCGTTTTCTTCAAACACTGAGCATTATTGCAGATAGGCAATTCGCATCTCAAGCATTTATATTTAGTGTTCATGATACAGGAACAGCACATTTCTATCGCACTGTGCGATGTCTGTAACAATTACTTTCGATACCTCCCCTTCCCGGCATTCTCGTCCCCAGAGGCCGGGGGGGGACAGCGTTTCGCAGATGGGGGAGTATGTATTTTTGCGACGTTTACCCAATCCATCACATTTGAATCAATTATCAGTGCAATTTGCATGATTTATGAATTGAGTTCAGCGCGTGTTTAGAACGGCGTTTACTGAAACGCCGAGCCACTGTCGCATTATCCGACTCGGCAAGTCGAATTTGTGCTAGAGTCGAACCAATTAATCTGAGTCGAACTTAATTGCGGCGAACGTCGCACCATTCATGCCCCTATTTCATTTAATAGGTTCGACGAATTCAGTTCGACAAAGATTCGACGTTTGCCCTAAGCCTAAAGTAAGAAGGCTCGGCCTTGTGTGGTCAAAATAATATACCGTAAATCCTCGAGTAAGCGCCCCTTTCGAATAAGCGCCCCTCCTGTCGGCCAAAATTTAAAATAAGCGCCCCTTCCCCTTCCCCCGTTTTGTGGACGAGTAGTGAGACGGCAAAGGATGTATAGTTTTCGTCGTGTAGTATTAGGCCCGGGGCAAATTTCTAATCTAAGTCGCGTAGAGTAAATTAAAAGCAGGTGCGATTTAATTCCAGCATGGTAACAAACGTCGAACCTGCGTCGATCCTCTTCACAAGTTGCACATCATCACTCGATGCGCGGCTAATTGCTGCTAGAACTTGCAAGCGAAATGGCGTTTGCTGTAACCACTGTCGCATTATCCGACTTGGCAAGTCGAACTTATGATAGAGTCGGACCCATTAATTTGAGTCGAACTTAATTGCGGCATTCATGTGCCTATTTCAAAATAAATAGGTTCAACGAATTAAGTTCGACTAAGATTCGACGTTTGCCCCAGGCCTTAGATTTGTACATTGTTTCAGTTTGTGAACTCGTTAAGTTTGGAAAAAAAATCCAGGTATTAACGGTGCCGCGATTTAAACGTTAGGATCAGCTTTTTATGTCGATAAACAGCTTAAATTGTTGTCTACCCGCAGATGATGTATTAAAAGAATGATTACGTGAAGCCACGATTTGGGAAAAAATAAATATGCGACCCTCTCGATTAAGCGCTTCCCTCGAATAAGCGCCCCGCGTCTTCTCCTAAATTTGAAATAAGCGCCCCGGGCGCTAATTCGAGGATTTACGGTAAATGGAAAAAGACTGTTTTATCCCCTGATTTTATTTTTCTAACATATATAATATTTTTACAATACAATACATCACACAATACGTCACACACACGCTGAGATTGTCACATAATCCCAGCGACACTAAATATCAAAATATTGATGAGACTTGAGGTGGATTTTGTTTGACCCCAGAAAGCGTTCTCTTTCAAGTGATAATTTACAACATGGCAGAAGCTCCAAGAAATAGGCTACCTTCGGGTTACGTCGAGGGCTTTGTGGATGCAGCTGAAGATGAGAATCTCTGTTTTGCCGCTTAAGGAACCTGTTCAAACGAGATGCGGTCACAGGTTTTGTAAAGAATACCTCGAGGAACATTTTAGAAGGTACGACTTGTAGCTTTAATTTGATTGTACTTTATAACCATCTGAATGGCTTTCGTTAGGCCTAGTTTTCAATAGTGGTGTGAACATCATCCTGAGCGCAATAAAGAGTAACTAGAAAGGCCCAGAAATGTAGGCGGAAGCACAGAGATGGCTTTTGAATCAATCCTGCGTCTCTCAACCGCTTGTTTGGACTCTTAACACTTATGAGCTAGCCAATGCGGGCGCTTGTATATGTTTTTCTGTGCAACCAAAACCGGCCTAACTTAGCTTACAATGTTATAATTGAACTTCTTTAAGTTTCCTGGACCGATTTTGATCAACCGGACAGTTGTAGGCTGTTCATTTTGAAGATAAGAATTTGATTTCAATATTCAACCCTCAGTCAGTGAAAAACTTATGTTCAGTCTTGCGGCCTTCATGCAAATTTTAGAAAATTTGATGAGCTCGATCAAGGATATCAATATCGGTTCGTAATAACTCTCTGACTTTCAGCTTTTACAGGTCGCTTTTTCCTTGCTTCGAGCTTTAGTTCTTTAGATCAACTAAGTTTTTTATGCTTGAAATATTTCATTAACTTACTAAACATGACGTAACCGAAAGCGAAAGCTGTTTGATTACTAATGATCCCTCAGCTATCATAACAGTGATTAGCATTTTTTCAGGCATGAATTAAGCGGCTGAATAAGGCTTGAGTTGCTTTTATTAACTCTATTTCTCTCAGAATGGTTTCTATAGTTCTCAACATGATTCCTAAAAGACGCATTTAAGATAACATTAAGCCTTAAACAGGTAGACTGCGTGCATAAAAATTAGGGACATATGCCCTAATTTAGTAGTTTTAGGAACATAATCGTGGATTATTTCCTCGATTTCTTATTATGTTTATTTCCGCGGGAAGCTTCACAATAAGAATCAGTGTAAAGGAGGCAAGATCATGAGGCCGATGAACTATTGATATATATATTAGTTAAAATCACAGCACTACACAACTATTATATATCAGCAGCATTTCCCTCAAGGTACCAGTTAGTATCGACATTTTATGAGTTAAATTGGCCAAGCCTTTTCTTTACTAGAACATGAAGGGATTTGACTCATTTTATGCTTTATTTACTTTTTTAAACAGACAAGGAGCTCACTTCCAACCTATAACTTGTCCTACCGACAGGGAGAGTCTGAACCGAGACCGGGTAGCTTGTTTCTCCAAAGTTCACTGCCTAGTTTGTGTCAGAATCTGACACTTCCAGTGCGTTACTGAAACCCGGGCCACCCAGACAATGAAAACCGATCAGATGGCAGAACTGAAACAATAGATTCCAACATTTTCAAATCCAGCCAATCAAATGTCCTATTTTCAAATCCAGCCAAGCAAATGTCCTGCACAAAACAATGAAATCTCAACTTGTTCGTTGTGAGTGCTTACGAGACTACGGTGTCGCTTAGCAATAAATTGTTTAACTCGAACCGTTAGTACTTTCGCGTGCTTGAATTGAATTATATGCTGCACTTTCTATGGGGTAGTTGGTTGGTTTAGAAAATACATGAAAAGAAAAGCAGCGTAAGAGTATCACTTGTAAATTTATATTGCCAGAGTGTGGGGTGTAGGGTTTGAATATTGTCGCGGCTGTTCAAAAAAAAAACACTTCATGATCAAATGGAAACAGTCAATCTAATTAGTTTATCACGCTTGCCAATGTTAAAACCTGAAGTAAAGCAACAATATTTTCTAACGCGAAAATTCTAACGGCTTGAGCTTGTTTGAGGCGTTGCCTTGAACTGTTTACAATGAACTACCATATTATCACGAGTGCCGGTTTATAATCATTACACCCGATTTCCGCCCTATTTCCGTCAAGTGGTCGCTTACGGGAGGTTAACAACAAAAGAAAATTCCGAAATTTTGGCTCTAAAAGTGGTCGTAGTCGCTTACGAGAGGTGGCTGCTTACAAGACAATCAAATATAGTGATTTGACTTGGAAACTTGTACACTTGGTATTTTGGAAAACTGGTCGCTGAGGAGAGATGGTCGCAACCGGAGGTTCGACTGTTTCTTCTAGCTTATATTGGGAACAACAACAAGCGTCCCAAAACTTTTGAAAAAAAATTGTAGAAATGAAAAACTATTACATTGTAATGCACGCCTTCAGGCCAGCTTCATTGTTCAGTAAAAGTAGTATGTATCCTACCCCGTTTGGTCTTCTCGCTCACTAGCTCTAGTAAAGAAAGATTTATTTGTCCTCTTACTTATTAGTATAGCATTCCAATTCACCTGCTCTCATTTTTACTCTTTGGTTATTTTAACTTGTTCTTTAGGATGTTTTCCCTGACAAAGCTACAGAGAGGAAGATACTTTCTTTAGCCATCAAATTTCCAAGTGAAGGTTGCGAATTGACCGGTGAGAGAAACAAAGAGGTAAAAAGCATATTACAGTTTCAACTCATCAACCAAGGACGCATCGGTCAGTCTCAATATGAAGTAAAATACTCGCTCATGATACTCGGAATAGCAGTGAGGACATGAACTATCAACAGCTCTGTGCATTTTCTCAGCCCTCAGAACTTTCCTGCAGTTATTTGTAAACGTTTTTCTCCAGGTTGAGACTAAGAATGTTACTGGGATTAGTCTTAAGTCTTGTTATTCAGTTGCCTCAGTTACTTTAGCGAAACAGGGCTGTTCCTTATCCCAGATATTACAATTTCTTAAAAGCCCTAGTATAAAACTGAAAGATTAACTGAAATAGGCGAATCGCCTATTTAATATGTCAAACTATTCTCGCATTTTATTGGTTCTTACTTATTATCTATAGGAGGACAGACGTGTAGATTATGTCATTATCACTTTTTTTGTTTCTTTACTATACAAAAAAAATAGATTCCACGTTGACATATATCTGTTCAGCAGATCGCAGAAGACGTCAAGATGTGGTAAGAACATCAGTGACACACTCGCCTAACGGCTCGTGTGCCACTTTCATGTTCTTACTATATTTATTACTGTACAGACGCACGACAACATGGAATCTATTTATTAATGTGTAACAGATTCACTTGGCATCTTGTCTTTTTAAACTCGTCCCTTGTACCAACAATTCTGCTACGTGATAGTGCAAAGAAAGCATCTTGAGGAACACGTGACTGTCACGTGCCCGTGGAGGATCCTTGGATGTGGTTATTGTAGTGAGCCACACCCAGAGTGTAAGATGAAGGTAAGATATGATTTAATATTATGAAATATCAATTACAATTTTCATAACAACGACAGTCTTAACGAAAAAGGGTATGTAGCATATCAATGCTAAGTGTCAGTCACTTAGCTGAATAAGTATAATGAATAAAACTGAGTTTTTAAAATTATCTTGTCACTCACTAAAGAAATCAACTTGTTTGGGGAAACAGTTTGTTTGATTCTTGCTAATCTTTACTAAGAGTATATATGTTGACTTGTTTTATGGGCACATACATTTAATATGAATATCAATCCTGACTCGAAAGTTACATTCGCTTCATTTCTCGAAAGATAGAAGTGTAGAAAAATGCTCTGGAATCCAATTTGAATAAATAAGGGCAATAGTAGGCTACGCCCATCACAAACCAGTTCCTTCACATGTGATTTGCTTAAACTTTCTCTTGCAGGACCACATTGAAAAGTACAGCAAGTTCCCGGTAACTTGTCCCAACAGTTGTGGGGTTCTTACTCTCAGGGAAATGGTAAGACTGTCAATTGTACTTTTATGGCTGACTTCTCAACATATTTAACTCACTAAATAGTGATTAAAGTTTTGGGTTAGTAGCGTGAAGTTTGTGGTTGAAACAGGCGCACAGGCGCAATTTTGAATTGATTTTATAAAACTAGTGAACTCTCTCGTAGAGTAAGGAATGTGTGAAAAAAAATTGAAGTCACGTCAATTGCATGTTTTTCCTCATATATTATTTCGTATTATTTCCGAGTTGCATTTACCTCTGTTTCAAAGGGAGTTCTGATGAAATTTTCTTGCACGTTCATTGTGCAAATCAAACTCATTTTCATATGAAAGGTTGTGCACCAGAACTCGTTTTGAAACAGAGTGAAAAGAGCAACTTTTAATCACCTATCTGCTCCTTTCAAAAGTTTCCGTTCTCAAGTCTGTAGCTGTCTGTGAAAGGGATAATTTCTAAGGAAAGTATTAATGGAGGTGGAAGTCTATTTTTTTTTTTTTTTTTTTTCATCCCATAATTCTCGTTTAAGTCTGCATTCGAGCCAAGTGGCCGATGCGGCCGTTGCTTATCATGGTTTCTGTAGCATGAACCGACTAGGGCTATTCCCACTCCCTTCTGGACGAGACGCCAGTCCACTCGCAGGGTTCCCCCCCAGGATTAAGTTCGCCAGCACCCATTTATACACCTGGGTAAAAAGAGGTACCGTGAGAGTATAGGGTATTGCCCAAGAACACATCACGAGCCCGAACCCCAGCTAAGCCAGAACTCGAACCCGGGATGGATCCGGAGACGAGCGCACGAACCATGAGGCTACCCCGTGCCTCCCATGGCCCATATCATTAGGCATACTTTACAAGTCTTGTTTTTTATAATGTACATTTAGGTTTCTACTTTATCAATTTTAATGAAACGAGAGTGGCCCTAGAATTGAAAATAGGTTTTCCCCGTCACTATCCCCCATCTTTTTGTTTTCGCATATGTGGCAAAGTATTATTAAACTCTAAACTAAAACCTAAACTCCAGTGCTTTGATTGAGAACACGGTCATTCTTTTTTTAAGCATTCATGAAACGGCGTGATACTGCTCAATGCTGCATGGAAAGTTTTGCATGTGGTACATTCTCGTACGTTCGAGCTGTAGCTCGTTCATTCAAAGTAGAAAATAAAGCAAAATCGTGCCTGTTTCTTTCAGATTGCAAATCACACGGGAGACGATTGTCCTTTAACCATGATGCCTTGTCCTTATGAACAGATGGGCTGCAAAACAAAGGTGTGTACAGGGATAAGTTAAAGCACTTCCTGGCTTTCTTCAGGCGTGATTTCTTTAAATATTTCCGGAAATCCGAGGCTGCGCAAAGCGCCGAACTCTAGGCCCTCCAAATATAATTTTTTTTGTTAGTTTAATGAAGTTAAAGCTACTTTATTTCGATAATTTTTATGGAACCTGTTATTAAGTTAAGTTTGCAGGCAGGGCTTTTATAACAGACGTGACACGAAACTTTGCCGATGCAATGACTATGAACCATTCATTACCAGCTATTAGTCTTTTGAATTATCTTAATAATTAATTAAGGATATATAACCTTTCAATTAGATTACAAGGTAAAGAAGTTTGTATTTTCTTGTAGATTCAACGACGTGAAGTGGGATCCCATCTGCAATCTGCCATGAGACTCCATCTTCACTTCGCTTGTGTGAAAATAAATACCACTGAAGAAACATTAAACGAAACTCGGGTTAAGTTAAATAGCACGGAAGTTAGGTTACACAACACGGAATTGAAGTTAAATGACATGTAAGATACAACAAGGAAACTGATGGAAAAACTCGACAAACTCGAAAAGAAAACGAGGGAGGACAAAGGGAATACAACTGAAACCCAAAAAATAATGAAGGCGAAACACAAACCTTCCAATTTCCCACGGGTGTTTGTTTGGAAATTTATTAATTTTAGTGAAATTTTGAGACAAGCAAGACCGGCGAACAGATCCTAAAAATAGAAACTACTTCCTTCTACACGGAAAGATATGGCTATAAGTTAAAAATAGGAATGTATCCCAATGGTTATGGTGATTGTATGAATACTCACCTCACGGTGTTCATTGTTGTAATGAAAGGTGAATATGACGCTATATTATCCTGGCCTTTCAAAAAGAAAGTGACGTTGACATTGATCGATCAACAGGAAGATTTAGTCCAACGGGAAAACGTCATTGGGCAAATTGATGCAGACATCAGACCAAATTACTTCGTAAGACCAATACAACATGAAAAGAACCCACGGTGGGCCGGGATTGTTAGTTTTATATCTCATGGGAAACTTTATTCACGACGCTACCTTTTGGACGACACCCTTTTCTTCATGTTGAGGTTGACTCGTGATACAGTTTTCTTCGAAGCGCCCGGCGGATAGCCTTTCCACACGAAAAGAAGGAAAGAACGTAAAAGAACGTCGCTGTACACTATATATAGGCTTTCGGCGAATCGAATTGGCCGAAAGTTTTGTCAAAACCACATGTATGCTGGTTTCTTTAAGTCACTTTTGTTTGTCGTTTGCTTTCTGAGGCAGTTTAGGGTCTGGGTCAGGAATTAAAATGTTAAGGGGAATCATGGTTGGGCAGCTATATGTCGTTATTTTTGTCTTCCTGAGCTGAAATTTTCCCTGATTATAAAACTCAGCGTCCTCTCTTGCCGTGACATACTATTTTCCCGGGACTATTTTATCTGTCTTATCAGGTAAATCGGCGAATTGGTGGCGTTTTTCACTTGTATTGGTCAACTCAATAAATGAGCGTTTCGATGCAGATGCAAATTACCTACATGTACGTTTGAAATAAGCTTCCTTGTTTCCGATTTTAGAAGATATAAAGGATCAGAATTCAAACGTTTTTGAAAAATTGACCTTCGACCTGACTGTGATCTTTCTGCGTAAAGAGTGACCGTCATTCTAAACGCGAGACGACGGAATTAATTGACCTGCATGTTAAGCGCGTTTTCCTGGATTATCTTATTAAGGGACGGACCATTAGAAAAGTGATGGGGTCGGTGGGGGGTGGGGAATTTTCAGCTTGCACGATTTTTTTTTTTTTTTTTTCGCTCGCTGCTTGCGCAGGAACTTTTTTTTCAGG
>Ga0126339_10001766_pt1 | contig 15070 bp, 6 predicted proteins | sample OrbTmetagenome_2_FD_92532 | JGI IMG/M metagenome (GOLD analysis project Ga0126339, IMG submission 92532) | Coral microbial communities from Petempiche,Puerto Morelos, Mexico - Orbicella T R C metagenome | ecosystem: Host-associated > Invertebrates > Cnidaria > Coral | place: Petempiche,Puerto... | reverse complement strand
TTTTCAAATTAAGGTTTAAACTTTTTTGGTAGAAGTAAAAAAAAAACCTAAAAACATTTTTTTTTTTTTATTTAGTGTCCCCCCCCCCCCCCAACAGCAGGGGCAAATTACATCATGAGCGCATGCAGGCAGTCACATATTCGCCATATGGATTAGAAGTGTGTATGATTTCTGCAAAGCTGCATGTATTTTGACCTGTAACCTTCAACAACATGTAGCTAAAGCCTGCATTATCAGGAAAGAATGTTTTGTAGCTTGGCAAAGGCAAATGGCCGTGAGTTGTGGTAAGAAAACAAATCTTCCATGTAGCTCGGCAAATGGATGACCCTTAGATCTGTGGTCAGAAAATAGATTTTCCGATATGTAGCTCAGCAAATTCATTGTGGTCAATTGGTTGTCACAAAACAAACTTTCCTTGTTGTGTAACTTGCCAAAAGGCTATGTTGTGGTCAGAATGGTCTATTCACCTTTTTCATTTGTGAAAACAAGATGTAAATTTGAGCAATGTAAATAAATGCAAACACAAAATTTGAAAACATTTGGGGGACACGCTGTCTTGCAGGGTCACTTGTCAAAACTCTATTTTCTCATGAAATTAGTTTATTTGTTACAAGTGTTGGCAATCTGAAATTGAATTCTAAATGTTGCCAAAAGTTCAAATGCCTTTCCTGGAAAAACTTTTGTCCTGTACAAGTTAATACTTAATTAATTAAAAATGCTTTTACCACAGGCTTCAACTTCACGTGCAGATCGTTATCTGTCACTCGATCAAACTTAGTTTTCTATCAAGCCATTCAAACGCCATCAAAGTAGATCAAACATGCAAAGTATGCACCTGAACACACTGCTCTAATCTTTGATTACTACTAGTATATTATTTTATGTAATCACTTGTAATTCCATTTTGGATGTTGAAGAAGATGACAAAATATTCCCAAACAACTGGAAAAAATCTGTCTTTCTTGCTGTGTACAGCTAAGATTGATTCCAGAATAAAGGATCATTTTGCTTGTTTCATCACAGGATGTTAGACCAGGCAAAGAGCATCACAAGACAGCATGAACTTGGAGAGACAAGAAAAAGGATAGCAGGCCAAATATGAAAGAAAGAGGACGCTAAAAGATTAACCACCAAGACAAGATAACACAGTTTGTGGTATCATGATAAGTAATGCAGTATTTGAAGTTGTGTATTCAGTTTAACCCCAAATTTCAATGTATAAATAGAAATATAAGTTTAATTTTATGGTATGAGCTGTTTGCAAAGTTTTCATTTTGGTAAGATTTGTGATTTTTCTTCAATTGTCTTCTGAATTCTGAATGATCTAAAAGTCATTAAAGTGTGACCAAAAATTTTATTGTAAGTTACAACGTGCATGCCAAAAATACATGTGTAAGAATTGATCAAATTGGGAGATACTTAAATTTGTCCTTTGTGCACATCATATTCCTTGTTTTTTTGTATTTTCCTTTGCAAAATGCTCATTACCAGCTTTGTATTTAATTATACCTCCAGGGATAATATACATGTACTTCTCATCAGAACTTATACATGTAGACTGGGCTTTTTGTTTTAGAAAGTTAAGAATCTCATCTCAAATCTTCAAAGTGAACTTTTGCACAATATTCATGCTACATATCCTTGTATGTACACAGATCATATACTCAGTTAAGATGGCTACATGAAATATTATTTTTAGTTATTGCTCATTTATCTTTTTCAAAGACTAGCATGTGACAAGTTTTATGGAAATTCATATAGTTTGTCTATTTTAAGTGTGTTTTTATTCGGCCTAGCCCGGGAGGTCTTTGAGCATGGGGTACAGCTGGCCCGAGGTTTTCCTCCTAGGGGCAAGTGGATGTACAGGGAGGTTTTTCACCCAGCTGTTGTTCCACAACCCCTGTTCAGGTTAGCTGCCTACTACAATTATCAGTTGAATAAGGTGTGACATTCAACTTGTGTTGTTGTTACAGGCAATTTGCTCCATTTCCAGTGGAAACTTGTCAGCCTTTGACGTCATTGGCAGCAAAGTGCGCGAAATTGTAGGCGATGATATTGTTACCATGTAAAACAAGGAAAGTTTCCCATGGCAACAGCATAATTTTAAGCCCAAACCTTTGTTACTTGTTGAGAGTTCCGTCGCACCTTATTCAACTGATAATGGTAGTGTTTACTTTATTCTAGCTTTGTAGTCTAGGTTCTTGTGATAAATGTTTGGCACACTGCTTGCCTTGGTATAGAGGGATAACCTCAACAAAACAACCAGCAAACTTTAACTTCATTCAAACAGAACCAACACAAACTTGACCAGCAGCAGATGGATTGAAACTGATTACATGTATATCTGACATGCTTAATGACCTCAACAAAACAACCAACAAACTTTAACTTCATTCAAACAGAACCAACACAAACTTGACCAGCAACAGATGGATTTAAACTGACAGCATCTGACATGCTTAATGACCTCAACAAAACAACCAGCAAACTTTACCAACAAACTGTAAGAAGGAATCAGCTAACAAGAGGAAAAAAACTTTGTGCTGAGATTATTTACATTGTATTGCAAACTTCTGTGCAGCTCTTTTTTAAAAATATCTTCTCACCATGCACCTAGAGCTGAACGAATCAACAAACCAAGATGTCGACTTCAAACAGAACCAGTGCAGGTTTGACTGCCAATGGTTGAGATCAACAATAACTGTCCAGCCAACTAACAATACTTGACAAGAGACAAAATCAATGAAAAGCAATGAAAAATGACAAAGACAGTGACATGCTTTCAATGTGCTACCACCATTGTGAGTATGACCAACTACCACAACAAAATGGACGCCTGAGACCTGAAGTCAGTTCTTCAGGGTAGACTTAACATCCAACTATACTCAACAGACTAAAAATAGACTGCCTCTAATACTTGAGGCTATACAACTGACTACAGTGCAACTTGAGACATTGTACCACATCTGCCAAATGTTACACAGATCCAAAACTGCACAAACCTCATACCGATGCAACCAATGGTGTTGTCACTTTAGAAATGAGCATTAAGGGAAGGTAGTACTATTGTTACATGTAGGTGTGTGTGCCACCATTGTTCAAACAAGTGCCTTTTGGAAAAAAATTGTCTTGAGAAATTTTGCAGCTTATTATCACCGAAGTCATACATTGTACATCTACAGTGCATATCCTTTAGAGATTTACATGCAGCAGCAAAGACCTCTGACTTCAATCAATGAACCAGTTAATCATGAAATTATAGTTTATTTATTTTGCACCCATTCCATTTGGCTGACTTGAATCCATTGAGCAGTAAATGTTACTGGTACTCTTGCACCTGTTTGTCCCATTTGAATTACGTTTGAATGTTGTGGACAGCACATGCTTCCTTTCAGCAGTGGGTTTCTTTTCGTAGATATGTGAAGTACATAATGTTTATCATTACTCTTTCACAAAAGTTGTCCAAAATTTATATAAAAATATTGTCAACAATTACCTAGTTGTAAACAAAGCTTGGAAAAGCTGGAACAGTACTGTGCATATTGTGTCTCCATTCCTTTCTTATAGCTACTGACTGACCATTACTTTCTAGAACCAAACTGAGACATATTTCCTTTTGATATCTGATCATTTGGTCAATTCTTGTGATGTTTGGGGTTGACTCTGAGAAGAAACCAGTTACTGATTACTTTTAAACAACATTTGACAACAAACTCATTTAAATCTTAATAGTGAATGTTTATTTCTTCAATTAAAACTTCTAATCATTGGTGAAACACAAGAAAAACATATGTAGAGCAGTGAATTATTTTTCATTTACGAATTACATGTATTTTCCTTTGGTCAGTTTGGTAACTGCTAATTAAACAACTTTTATTTCATTTTAGGCACATACTAAGGTTTCATTCTTAGCCTTAAAAGCAGGACTGAGTAGCTAACGGCAAATTACTTTCAAGATTAGAGACCTTCAGCACAGTTGACATGTGCACAGGACACCCAGTTTTTCACTATTTGGCTTTTGTTATGGGATGTGCTTCATTATAAGTTAAGGTAAATTAATGTTACATAGTAGAACTCTTAAAACTTAGTTAGCAGTCACTTCACTGCTCAGAGGAAGCTTGGTAGTAAGTTATTACGTATTATTTTAGTGTTTCTTTATACTAGAATATGTAACTAAATTATGAACTCTAACAACAATCAACATCACCCTGCCACTCAACCTTATCACCGTTTTTAATATATTTTGTGAAAACTACTACATTGGTTAATGTCATTCACTGGTTGTTTTTGTAATACATGCCCGTAGGTAGTCAGAAATTCAAAATATTCCCTTTTACATCCATTTTTTCTATTAAGGTGGTTGGCAGCTTGACGGTGGTTGTTTAATTCATAAACTAGGGGAGCATTTTTTAATTAAAAGATTTAAGATATATTTCATATATTTTTCATTCACAGTTCGTTATTAACAGTTTGGATACAGGTACATGAAAAAAGTATTTCAACTCCAAAATGTGGCCTGGGTTGACAGAAGTCCTTTTAAATTCAATGTTCAGTTGTCATAAGACTAGAAGTGAGATGTAAAATGACATCTGTTAACTACTAGGCTGCTACAAAATTAACAGCTTTGTTTTTCCGATGTTATCAGTTTGTCCTTTTTCTATAACACTATTAATGCTCCCTTTGTTTATATTAGTTTACTTTGTACATTAAGTAGAGTTGCAAGTTCATTAGCATAAATTGAAAGAGTAAAAGCATAAAATTAGTATTTATTTTCAAGCACTACAAAATTTGGAGCTATTGGCTAGGTGTTATAATTAATAACTAGTCTTACTGCCACTCCACATTATTTTCGTACCTTCTTGGTTGCATTAGGTATTACTGTCAAGACTTAGCAAAATATTAGTTTATGCAAATGCAATTGTGGGTGGCAATCTTACAAAGACAAAGGGTTCTGTAGAAAAAAAAGTACTACTTTTTACATGTAGAATTAAGCAAAATTTAGTATAGTTTTTCACTTAGTAATTGTGTAAGACCAGGGCTATTTTCATTTTCCATGATCATCACTTTATTGTAATTTTCTTGGTTCTTTCTTGGTGTTGCAAGGCATTATATTTTATAGGCTCACTAACTCTTCCTTAAAACTTGTTCATCAGTTGACTGCTTCAGAAATTATAGTCTTTTGGGACTGTTTTATTAACCTTGTAGGATGTTTTTGTTTTTGTCCAGTAACATGCATACAGCATGCCCACAAGCTACCTTAAGACTTCAATCTCGTTTTCGTCTGTACTTGTATCACCAAGAAGCAACCATTTTTTTCTCTATTAGTTTATTTATAATGCTAATGAGCTTGCATGTATCTACTAAAGTTCTTAGGTTATCATTTAATTCCAGGACAGAAGGTGGCACACACACCAAGACCAAGGTGGTCATATTCAAATCTAGCCAGTCACGTCCCTGCTGGGTTGTGGAAGCTCTGCCTCTGAAAAGGTGTGTGTTTCTGATGTCTTCTGAAATATTCCAACTGAGAAATCCTGGGAAACTTTATCTGATCCTGTAATTCAAGCTGGGGACAGTTGGACACTTGGAATTGTTGCCCGTTTGCTCTCAAGTGGGGTCGACAGCATGAAGGACGGTGAGAGTTTGCTTTTCATATCTTAAGGGTCTCACTGAATTTGTCACAGTACCACACCATCAATTCGGCATTTTTCAGCCCGGCAGGGTGCTTTTTGCAGTCAGTGTATCAGGAAATGTTCCACAATCAAGGACGTAAAACAGGAGTGCTTAATTGTGGGGCTCAAGGAAGGTGCATCTCTAGAGAAAGCATGGACAGAGGAGAGTGCTGAATTTCATTGGTCTGACTTGATTGGATTTTCACTAATGAGATCAAATTGAGCTAATGGTCACTGGGGGTCTCTCTGATTGGGTTGCTGCTGGGTCAGGTTTTCTCTCTTTTAGTTTTTCATTAAAATCTAAAATTTAAAAATAAAATACTAAAGTAATAATATAAATCCTACTTGTATAGGCCCAATTATAAAGAAATAAAAAATCTTTTTAACAAGAGAGAGCATTTTCTTGTAAAGTTTTTTTATGAGTTTCTCAAATTCCACTTTTATAAATCTTAATAATTTTCATTTTCTATTTTCATTTTGATCTTAGATGTATAACTAAATAATCCAATTCTGTAAAAATAACCTTCATTAGTATCACCCAAGTAGTGGACTAATGCAAATCCTGCATTTTAATTGGCTACGCTACTAGAGGACTATTAGTCCTTGAGTAGCGAAATTGGTGCAATCGAGTGTGACGCTTTCTTTCGTGTTATTCCCAAATAAATATTTCTTCAACTTGCATTTGCTAACTTAATTATTGCCTTTTCTGTCCGACTAGTTGGGTGATACTAAAATAATTAGACCCTTCGCCCTTAAGGGCCACAGGTCAATAGCCCATTTGGCTTCGCCTCATGGGCTATTGACCCGTAGCCCTCAAGGGCAAAGGGTCTAATCGTTAATTAGTTTGCCACTCCAGAAACTTTAAAGTGACTGGGCACCAACCTTTGGTGCTTGGATATTTGGGATTGTTTTCAACAGTGCCCGGCATAAGCTTTGATTGGTTTATGGTTGCCTTGGTGACCATTATAAAATCACATCTTACCCCAGTTATGTAAACAATCCCAGAAATCCTAGTGCTGAAATCTGGTTCCAGTGTCCGTAATGTTTCCTGTTGTGTTGAATAAAAATTAATCATTCTTTCTTTGTCAATCAGCTATTGATATCAAACGAATTATTTCGGGTACTTCAGGAATAATTCTTCATTGTAGGCTGGTAAACTGCTGAGTTTCATGTAAAGGTTAATCAGTCTATTGATGAAGGGTAATCCTGAAACATCTTGCATATTTCTAACAACAATTTCATCAACTCAGTTTCAAACTAACAAAACCAATAAAACAGGAATTCAACCCTTTTCACCAAAATTGTGTTTTTTTTTTGTTTTTCTTGAATTCAAACCAAAAAAATTATATTAAGTTAAACCACAAAATTCACAGTCATAAACATTTTTTCAGGTAGTGCTTGCTAGCCAGGCTCACTTTTATTAACCGGTTTATAGGTCGATAGAGTCGTTGCGTGACAGGGCAAGTCACGATTTTGAAGGACGCTACAATTTCTCTCAGTAGGAATATGTAATTATTTCACTTTCACGACAAACCAAAATTCGGCCAAATTGAGAAAACAATCACAGCAAAATTGGTTAATAACAAATTTCAAATTATATATACACAATTTTTAAACATCATTTCTATTTTCTGTTTATCTTCGCGCACATGAACATTCAATCTAAACTGAACTAGCTTTTAATTTAAGCCCATAACTTAAGCGCATACCAACTTCCAAATTTCTTACCACAGTTAAATAGGAGAAATTCAGCTTAGATCTTTCCTTTTTTGAAATAAAAATACCCGTTCAGTTGCGTATGTTAATTGCTGGTTTCACATCACGGATGTTCTTAACTTTATTCATTCATTCGCACGGGAATGCGATTTACATTTGAAAGAAACAACTCTCCAGAGTTACATCACGTGATGTGAAACAGGGCAACAAACAAACAAGCTGACTGCGACTAATTAACTTAAACCTTTTGCAACGTTTTGTTTTTTAATAAACCACACTAAACCTATTCTCAGCATACAGTTAATATGAATATCGGCCAATTCCTTTCATCCAAATTAAAGAGAGAAACTTGACATCGGTATCTTCACAGATGAGAGACGTTTAATGACTTGTGCTCTTTGGTGAAGTTTGTGGAATGACGGTCCGCCGGTGGTTTGGTCGGGAAGTCAGACTGGCGGATTCTGTGTGTTCAATTCTTTCCTTGATTTCAACGGTTATGCACTGGAATTGAGCGCCATACTTAGCACGTCGGTTTTTCTTGTCCAGGTTGCGGACATTTCAAACTAAAATAGGGATTTCTCCAGAATTTTGTGGGAGGGCGAGCTTATTTGATTTTCTACCATTTGGGCAAATTATTTATTTTTTTGGTACATTGACTGCAAATTAGTATCTTCGAGCAAATAACAAATTGGCATATTAATTTTTTCCACTTATAAATAAATTCCAAAATTACCTGGGTGTGGCATTGTGACAAATTATGACTGAGACCCTAGAGACACGGGGAGTAAAACTCTCACTTTCCTTTACGCTGTTTACCCCACTAGGGAGCAAACGGTCAACTCTTCCAAGTGTTCAACTGTCCCCAGCTTGGATGAGGGCATCAGATAAAACAGACCAGGATTTTAAAGTTGGAATATTAAATGAGGACAAAGGAAACAACATCAACTCTGAGCAGCAGAGTGGAAGCAACCCAGAACCAGGCACAACATTGGCTAGATAAATTTTTTTTTTTTTAAATTTTTTTCACTTGTAGTACTGGACTAAAGAGAATTATTTTTTATTTCAATAAATTATTGTTATCTTCCTCTCGTGTTGTTTCATTTTGCAATCCAACTGTTCGAGTGAATCAGATAAACTCTAAAATAAGGCAAGTTCTGGAGAGGTCTCAAGAAAACTTTGCAGTATGATTATAGCTTAGTTTTAGTAAACGGCTCATTTCTCATGACAACGTACGCCACAGATACGTCTTTTAGCATTTACATACGCGTGAAAAATAGTTCATTTGTTCTGAATCATGCAACTACCCAAATGTTTCGGTGAATTCGTTATCTTCACAGAATCACAAACCTTGGCGTCACCACGCACAGGGGCAAGCGTGACATGATGTCACATTCGGTTGCGTGACGATCCTAAGCAGAACAAGGAATTTGTGCCGTGTTTTAAGGTGGCTCCCTATAGTTCTACGATCGCACGCGTTTAGGACGAAAGCTCAAGTAATCTGCGCGAACTCAATGGAAAAAGTCAGTGTTTTTCGATATTTTATGACGTCAACATGAGCACAAAAAGCAAAACTGGCAGTGAATTTTCTCGCGTTTCCTACGGTGAAATTCTGTAAAATTTGGCAGACTGATAATAAATACTTTACTTTAGTTGGAGCTCGTTTTTCAGCGAAATCTATCTGACCACTTTTTCTGCAGCGGTAAACGACATAAATTTGCAAAAATCTAAAAAACTGCCGTACAAACCCTACTCTTTTCGTGTTTAAAATTCTTATCCCGCCGTGTATTCAATGTACCGTAAAACGTTTGGAAAATTTCACCGAAGGAAATTCAAGAAAATCACAGATAAAGCCATAAAAACGGTAAACAACGCATTTGTTTGGGCATTTATAACTCAACATTAAAAGCCAAAATTTTAAGAGAGATATAGTACATCAACATATCATCATTGCTTTTTACATTTAATAAGTTTGAAAGGACTTGGTGTAAAAACGAATGCAAAAATAGCATTCGAAACATAACACCAGCACGCGCAACGTGATAAATGATTACCCTATGGAGCCACCTTAAACTCGAAATTAAATTTTAAACGTATCTGTGGCGTACGATGTAACAGAAACAAACTATTTACTAAAACCACTCTTCAATCGTCCTATCAAGTTTTATCAAAACCTTGGTTACTGTAAACATAACAGTCTAAAGATGAACGTATTAATTCTCCTTACTAATTAGTGTTTTGCTGTTTGTTTTGAGAATTTGGTGGTGCATCAAGACAATGACATCCCGAGTTGAGGATTTCCTTTATTCTCATCACTTGTCTAATTGGAAATCTGATGATGTTGTAAAGAGAAACAATATGCTCATCACTGTTGGGACTGACTCAAAGTACGTTTTTCAAAACCTCTCCACTGACCTTGCCCTGAAAGACTGGTTTCCAAAGAATTGCTGATAAACCCAGGAAAATTTATAAACAGATACCAATGGCATATTTTCTGTTTTTTTCTTACTTATATCAAAACAAATAAAAATGGCTCTGAAATAAATTTGTTGTGTGCAACTCCTTCGATCGTATCCATGTAAACCAAGATGTCAATTTAAGGTTCAAATTTCTAGTATAGAATTAGTTCACACCAAGAAATTCATGCAATAATTTATAAGCAAGAATGAAGTCAAAGCTGAAGTTCAAATCTTTCAGAAAACAACTTAAGCTTGAAAAAATAATGACAAAAGTATGCACATTTTTCCCTAAAGCTTGCACGCATCTTATACATCTGCATTTTAATAGATCAAAACAAGAATTTGAACTTTTGCTTTGCAATCATTTGCTATGGAAATTGTTATTTTCTCCAGGCTTACAAAACAATTCTCAATCCTCTAAGGAATCATATTGACCTTAATTGGTTTTAATTCCCAAGGTATATAATAAAGCCTATAAAAGCAATTGCTTGCTTTTTATCTTTGTGTAACTTAAAGAACCAGTCTACTTTAGCTGAGGTTTTCAACTCCAAGACAAATACTTTCTCATTTTCGATGATATATTTTAACTGTCTTTTTGTAACACAAGGCAAATTAGTAATGCAGTAGTAAACATATCTGACTTGCTTTTTTCCAAGAACGTAATGAAAAGCCAAACATTTTGAAAAACAAGAAGAAAATTTTGGCTGCATTCTTGAACCTGCATTGGTTCAAGATTTTAACAGTACAGTGGGGGAGAAGCAAGGAAAATTGTACCCATCAAGTTTACAGCAAATATACATTTGAATCACCCATAGTCGACCTCCTGTGCACTTTGCGATGACAACGAGGGGAATTCCATTCATTTGATAGATTTCACCTCAAATAATTTGGCTGTCAAAAGTCACATATCTAACTCTCAAAAGTCACTTTACACAAGGTAGTCGTTTAAGGAGATTCAACTGTATTTAATAAATAACTCAGACATACAATGTACTCTGCCAAGATCACACCATTTGTAGACTGCAGTTAAAAATTAAGTTTCTCAGTTATTATACAAATCAGTTGTCTGTTTGACTATAGCTTGAATGACCCTTCCATCAGTCTGTCTTTCTGTATGTGTCTGTCTTTCTGTCTTCAAGTCTGTCTGCCAGTCAGTCTGTCTTTCTGTCTTTAAGTCAGTCGGTCTGTCTTTCTGTCTTTAAAGTCTGTCTGTCAGTCTGTCTTTAAGTCTGTCTGTCTGACTTTCTGTCTTTAAGTATGTCTGTCTGTCTTTCTGTCTTTAAGTCTGTTTGTCTGTCTGTCTTTCAGTCTGTCTGTTTGTTTTTCAGAGGCTGTCAATCCATGAGCATCAGCATGGTACATTATGTAGTCTATTTGGTTTTAAGCCCTAATTAGGTCTGTCAGTCATCTGCTTCTCAGTTAATTGATTGCATGATAAATGTGGTTTGGCAATGTAATCCAACAATTAGTTTGCCAAAACATGTCAGCCAGTCAATCACATAATTGATCACACAATCAGTCAGTCAGTCAGTCAGTCAGTCAGTTGATAAATCAATCAGTCAGTCCATCTGTCGGCCAGCCAGCCAGCCAGCCAGTCAGTCAGTCAGTCAGTCAGTCAGTTCATCTGTCCATCAATCTATCCATATGTCTGCTCATCAGTCAGTCAGCCAAGCAGTCAGTCAGTCAGTCAGTCAGTCAGTCAGTCAGTCTGTTAGGGAATCAATCAATCAATCAATCAATCAATCAATGCCATGATTGGCATGATATAATGTACATATAGCTTGGAAATGTACATGTAACACACTGATTGGTTTGTCACATGTCAATCGATATGCTGATCTGCCCAGCTACCCATATATTCTATCAGTCAGTCAATCACATCAGACAATCAATTAGCCAGTCAGTCCATTAGTCAGTCAGTCAGTCAGTCAGTCAGCAAATCAGCGAGTCAGAGTCAGCTAGTTAGTTAGCAAGTCAGTGAGTCAGTCAGTCAGTTAAAAAATCACTCAATCAAAAATCACAAGCCAGCGAGTCAGTGAGTCAGTCAGTGAGTGAGTCAATGAGTCAGTGAGTCAGCAAGTCAGTCAGTCAGCAAGTCAATCAGTCAGCGAGTCAGTGAGTCAGCATGTCAGCGAGTCAGCCAATCAGTGAGTTAGTCAGTCAGCAAGTCAGAGAGTCAGGGAGTCAGTGAGTCAATGAGTCAGTCAGTCAGCGAGTCAGTGAGTCAGCGGGTCCGCCAGTCGGCGAGTCAGTGGGTCAGTGGGTCAGAAAGTCAGCGGGCTAGTAAGTTAGTCAGTCAGCGAGGCAATGAGGAAGCCAATCAGCAAGTCAGTGAGTCAGTAAGTCAGTGTTTCAGCAAGTCGGCAAGTCAGTGAGTCAGTATGTCAGCGAGTCAGCGAGTCAGCAGGTCAGTGAGTCAGGCAATCAGCAAGGCAGCCAATCAGCAAGTCAGTGACTCAGTAAGTCAGCTAGTCAACTAGTCAGTGAGTCAGCTAGTCACTGCATCAGCTAGTCGGTGAGTCAGCGAGTCAGCAAGTCAGTGAGTCTGCCAATCAGTCAATCAGCGAGTCAGTGCTTCAGAGTCAGCGGGTCAATCAGTCAGTGTGTCAGCGAGTCAGCAAGTCAGTCAGTCAGTCAGTCAGCGAGTCAGCCAATCAGTGAGTCAGTGCGTCAGTCAGTCGATGAGTCAGCGAATCAGCAAGTCAGTGAGTCAGCGAGTCAGTCTGTCAGTCCGTCAGCAGGTCAGTCAGTCAGTGAGTCAGCGAGTCAGTCAGTCAGTCAGTCAGTCAGATAAACAATCACTCAATCACAAAACTGATCAGTCTGTTGTTTGGTCAGTTAATTGTTAGTTGACCTGCTGGTCAATCAGTCTGGCTCTTTGTCTGTTTATTGGTCTGTCCCTCGGTCAGGCCAACAAGCAAATTTGTCTAAACATTATAGGCATGGCAGTTAAATGGATCATTTATCAACAGCTGGTCCTTCAGTCATTCAATAATTAATGTTTTTGGTAGTTAAGCAAATATGGGACAATTAATCAGATTAATTAAACAGCAACATTGAGCAACCAGACAATCTTCTTTCTATCACGCAGTATGTTTGTCAGTCAGTCATGTAGTTATTTATGATGTATTTAGCCAATAATTTCATCAATCAATCAATCAGTATTAATCAATTGGCCAATCAATCTATTAGGGTTAGTCAGTCAGTCAGTATTAGTCAATCAATGAAACATTATTGATTAGTCAGTCATTCGGTCAGTTGCCTACTTACTCCATCAATATACTAATGATAGCTTTGTTTGTCATTTTTTAAATCAAACCATTTACAGTAAATTGATCATAAAATCAATCACTTTTATCAATCAATCATTTGACCAGTCATTCAATCATTCACAGTGGTAATCAATCTCAATCAGTACAGCATTTAGTCTGTCAATCACTTATTAAGCTGTAAATTAGTTGGTTTTTTAATGTCACTAAGCCGGTTGTTTAGATCTATTGAGTTGATCAGCTATCATGTAGGTTTGTAGACAGGTTTGTCAACTGGTTAATCAACGAGTTCATTACTAAATGAATCTGTCAATAGGTCTGCCAGACAAGTTCGGCAAGCAGGTAATTCGAACAGTCAACCAGTCAAATGGTTCCATTATAACCCAATTAGTCACTCAGTTAGTCACTCAAGTAATCAAAAAGGATTTAGAAGGGAAAATGCAAACCAGCCCAGAGAAATGATTTTGAGTATAGAGTGTGAACACTGATTTTGAGTAAAGAATAATAAGCCTAAAACAATGATTTATTAACGACTGATATTATTTCAAGATTGTATAAATTGTTAAAAATGTGTTATTTAAGAGCTCTTCTTATTCATTGTGCAGATAAAGCATGGCAGAATACATAGCATGACTGAATTAAAGTAATCAGAACAGAACTTGGCTTATTCAAGAGCTTTGTTTACCTGGTTCACCCAAAAGCTGAATTGCAAAATAAAACTTACAACTCTTCTAGAGATGACTGATAAAGCTTCAATCACTTTGTCTCTGTTCTCATCTGACCTGAAAAGCAAGATTAACTTCTTTTAATCTCAATTTATAAACTATATAAGATCACTAAACAGTTAACAGGGTTTAAGATTACCATAGACCTTCGAGGGATGATTTCTTCACAAAATTAATTATCCTTACCAAATCACTCATCAGTATCACTTTCCATTTCAAATGTGTCTATGGTGTCATTGGAACAGAAACAAAATATTGACTAAAACCAATGTACCATTGTACTGTTAGTTTAATAAAGACCTTGGTTACTGTAAACATATCAGCTAACAGTCCCAAGGTCCACATATGTGGACATATTAATTCTCCTTAAACTAATATTATTACCAGGTAGCTTTCTTAAAATTTCACTTAAACCAATCAGTTGAGGAAGTAATCAGTCAGTGTAAGATTTAGCTCATTGTTCTGTCACTTGGCTTGTCAAGTACAGTACTGTGCAGAAGTAATGCAGCAAGGAAAATTTGCAAATTTTGTTGTCTGGTCTTGAAAAGTTGTTGAGTTTCAGAGTAAGTTGAGCAATAATTTGCTGGAGAAAAGTGTGAAATTTTGGGAAGTCAATGAAAATTCACAAGCACTAACATTATTTTGCTTGTTTTTGCAAGGCACTGAGCAGCAGTTCACCAACATTCAGGCAAGTCTCTTTGTGACCAGTATGAACAAACTGTCATGTAACTTACTGTACAAGAAATTAATTTTGATACATGTAATTGTTTGTAACATGTGCTGGAGTACATGGTCTGCAGTCGTTGATGTTATCTATATGACAATGTTACGTTAATCTAGAAAATTTGTGAAAAGGTTTTCAAGACAGTTCCCATGCTTGAGTTCAGAATTCAGCTTCACACATAGAGAATAAGGATGTCCTTACCTTATTATGAAGACAGGGAGCTCAATTCATTTCACATGCAAACTAAAATCATCCCCAGTTCTGGGTAGTTACGCCGCTAAAGCAAACAGTCACAAAAAAACTGATGAGGCACTTTTAGCCAAAACACATTTTATCTGGTCCAGGTCATGTTCAGTTACACCACGTATCATGTGTGTCAATTAATAATTTCCATGTTTTACCAAGTAGCACCACTAATCAGTTACAGCCTAAACTTCACAGACAAAGGTTATGGAACACTTCTATGAACATAAAATATTCTATATTCTGTGATGACATTAAAAAGCATTTT
>Ga0126339_10001765_pt1 | contig 15070 bp, 6 predicted proteins | sample OrbTmetagenome_2_FD_92532 | JGI IMG/M metagenome (GOLD analysis project Ga0126339, IMG submission 92532) | Coral microbial communities from Petempiche,Puerto Morelos, Mexico - Orbicella T R C metagenome | ecosystem: Host-associated > Invertebrates > Cnidaria > Coral | place: Petempiche,Puerto... | reverse complement strand
CTGACTAACTGACTAACTGACTAACTGACTAACTGACTAACTGACTAACTGACTAACTGACTAACTGACTAACTGACTAACTGACTAACTGACTGAAAGACTGAGGCACAGAATGACGAACTGTGTGATTGACTGTCTCATTGACTGATTGACTGACTGACGGACTGACTGAAGGCACTGACTGACGGTTCTGACTGACGGCACTTACTAACTGTCTGGCTTACTGTCTGACTGACTCATTGAAAGACTGGCACGCGGAATGATGAACTGACTGGTTGATTGTCTGTGTTCCTGCTAAGGTCGTGTTAGAAACAGAGAGACTGTAAGCCATCTACAATATTTGCAGAGATCACACAATTTAATGGGGTGATCTTGGTACAGTACATTGCATGTCTGCATTCCATTGGACAGTCGAACCTCACTAAGCGACCACTTTGTGTAAAGTGACCATCTTGAGTCTGTTATACGATTCTATTTTAAAGTCCTCAAAATTGTCTTGTGCAGCCAAATTATTAAGCTGTCATAAACACTCCATCAGTTTTGCAAAAATCATGGGAGGTCGCCTGTGGGTGGTTCGACATTTTACTGTAAACCTTTGTGTGTACGTTTTTCAAAAGACCGTATCATCGCATGTCATTAAATTCTTCAACAAACGCTCATTCAAGATTGAAGCAGAAGGTTTTTTTGTTTTCCGAGATCCTTGCCTTTGCCCGGCGGTTTTGAAAACATTTAAATCAGCAAATCCCTTTTTCTAAAAGGATGCATTATTGCGTGACTTATTTATCTTGTGTTACTAAAAGAACGTAACAATGTCATGTAATACGAGAAGTACAATTTCCTAAGTATTTGACCTTAGCTAAAGCAGAGTTCAAATCTTTTAGTTACAATTTTTCCAAGCGACTGCAAATCGCTATAAGAAAATAGGTCTTAGAAATGCATGTTTTTCTTCCTTGTCTGTTTTTTGGGCAGTCTATTCTTGGGAATGAAAGAAAAAAACCTAAGTTCTTTTGATTTTTTCAGCGGATTTAGAGCGCTTTATAACCCTAGGGGAAACGGCAATTTAAACAACTACTGATCACAAAGCAAACGTTATGCGATGCGTGCCTACTGCGTGGAAAAATTGGCATATTTTGTTTCTACGACTTCGAGCCGAAGTTGTTTTCACAACTGTTATAACTGTGACTTTGACAACAATTTTGTTGCAATCTCGAATGATTTTCTTGATACTACCCAGTTTGGAAATCCTACACTAAAAGTTACGCGCTAAAAATTTGAGCGATAGTTTGTTTGGACACGATCGGTTTGTTTTGCTTCTTCATTTGACGCGCGCGCAACAAATTTCTTTCAGAGCCTTTTTGATTTCCCTTGATAGGTTATATAAGCGGGAAAACGCCAAAAAATAATCAATTCGTTTCCGGTTTCGATTTTTCTCGGGTCTACACACGATATATTTAAAGACGAACCCACAATGAATTTTTAATAGTGGAGAGGTTTTTGAAAAACGTACTCTGAGCCAGTCCCAAAAGTGGACATATTTTTTCTCCTTACAATATCAGTGAGTTGATTTCCAAAACGACCGGAGATGAGAATAACATAAAGATATACTTAACTTCACGATAGTCTTTATGTACCACCATATTCTCAAAACTAAGTTCAAAACGCGTAGGGCTTGTAGTAAGGAAAATTAATGTGCCCAGCTTAGGACCAATACGGTCATGTTTACAGTAATTAGGTCTCAGTAAAACTAAGTGGTACGATTGCAGACTGGTTCTAGTAAACGGTTTGTTTCTTTTACAATGTACACTGCAGATACGTTTAAAAAATATGGAAAACAACTAGGCACCAGGGATTGTCACGCAACTGGACGCAACATTTTGTTACGCTTGGTCCTTTGCGTGACGACCCTTATGGTAATATATTTCGTGCGTTTTAAAATGATGAAAAGACATATATGTAAACGTACATTGACACGAGAAACAAGCTGCTTATGAAAACTAAGGGTGCGTTTCTTTAAGAAAATCCAAGATTAGATTCTTAAATCCGAAAGAATCCGAAAGCGGATTTTGCGTTTCTTTACTAAACAGATCAATCCAAGATCTCTCGGATCATTTTTTATTTTATTTTATTTTAATTAATTGCTACTTACACTGCTTATGATCTGTCGGAACATGGTGCGTCAAAGGAACCGAAGAATCCACTGTGGGCAAGGATTCGCACCATGATCCGAGAGATCTTATCTGTTTAGTAAAGAAACTTATTATATGGCTAGCTCCGAGAGCGGGCAAGATGAATCAAATCCTGCGCTGTGATTGGCTACCCAAGCGAGCAAGATGGAGCTATCTTGCCCGCTCGGGACTACCCGCCGTGACCCGCAAGAAAAATTTCCGCGAAAGCCATATAATAAATCCTTTATTGACCAAGCCTGTTCGGTCAAGATGGCTGGATATTGGCCTCGTTCTTTTTTTGCGAGTTTATGGACCTCGACTCCGTCTCGGTCCATAAACATGCAAAAAAAGAACTTGGCCAATATCCAGCAATCTTGCCCTCACACTTGGTCAATAACCCATAAGTAAAGTGCGCTCTCGGATTCTTTCGGATTTAAGAATCTAATCATGGATTTTGTTAAAGAAACTCACTCTAAGTGTCAATCGTATTGCTAAGTTTTGTTGATTCTTCTCGAGAACTTGGCTTACTTTAGAGAGGTTATCTGGTTCACTTAAATGGTTGGATTGCAAAATAAAACAACATAAGGGAAAGGGTAACAATATTTTATTGAAATAAAAATTGTCTCTGTTGTCCATTACTTTAAGTTAAAAAAAATAATCTAGCCAATCTTGTCCCTGCGTTTTGGGTTGCTTACACTCTGCTGCAAGTTGGTGTTGTTTCTTTAGTCCTTGTTTGAGATTCCAACTTTGAAATCCTGGTCTGTTTTATCTGATCTCTATACCCAAGGCGGGAACAGTTGAACACTTGGGAGAGTTGATCGTTTGCTCTCAAGTGGGGTGGACAGCGTAAAGGAAAGTGAGAGTTTGCTCCCCATGCCTCCGGGGTCTTTGTCTTAATTTGTCACAATGCCACACTCAAATACTTTTGGAGTTAACAAGAAAAAAAATTAAAAAACCAAATTGATAATTTTTTTAAAGATGCCATTAGGCGAGTCATTGTATCAAAAATAAATGATTTGCCGATAAGTTCGCCCTCCCGGACTATTTTGGATGAAAACCCATTGAAGTTGGAAATGTTCGCAACTTGGACAAGAAAAACCGAAGCGCTTAAGTATGGTGCTTAATTCCAGTGCATCACCGTTGAAATCAAAGAAAGAATTGAACACAGAATCCGCCAGTCTGACCTTCCGACCAAACCTCCCACCGACCGTCATTCCACAAACTTCACCAAAGAGCACAAGTCGCTATGAGTCTCTCATCTGTGAAGCTACCATTGTCAGGTATCTCTCTTTAATTTGGATGAAAGAAATTGGCCGATTATTATGGCGAAGAAAGGTTTCGTTTTCTTTTAAAAATAAAACATATTGCCAAATGTTTTAGTTAATTATGCTTATTCAGCTTGTTTGTTTGTTGTCCTATTTCATCTCACGTGACGTTACTCTGGAGAATTTTTTTAATTCAAGTGCAAATCAAATTCCCTTGCGAATAAATGAATAATTTGGAGGACAATTCTCCAGAGAACATCCGTGATCCGAAACGAGCAATGAACATACGAAGCTGAGCGGGTCTTGTTATTTTAATACTAAAACAAGCTAGAGGTTTGAGCTGAATCGCTGCTTACAGTGATAAGAATCGGGAAGTTGATGTGCGTTAAAAATTATATTAATAATTCTGTTTAGGTTGAATAATTATGCGCGCGAAGATTTTAACTAGAAAATTGTTGACTAATAAATTTGGTCGCGATTTTTTTCTTTATTTGGCAGAGTTTTGACTTCAAATGATTTGAAATCCAACTTGCATCGTTAATTTCAATTGCAGAAATTTAATTAAGAATCCCCATTGCAAGAGATTGTAGCATCCTTCTTCTCTGCTCACGCAATGTGTATGCACACATTTTGGAGGAGCATTGCGTGACAATCCGTAAAAAACACCATGGAAAAATTGAGCCTTACCCTACCTAGGAAAGTGCCAGCCCCACACAAAATGCTTATGAATATGAATTTTTATTGTTATTGCAACATATATATTCAAAAATAAAGAAATGCTAGACTGTTTTAATTTTTATCATTCTATATAAATTATATTTATAAACTGTTAGTGAAAGGTTTTGATTCCTGTTTGATTTGTTCGGTTGGTAAGAAACTGAATTAACTTAAGTGCTAAGCTTTAAATAATGATCAATGTAAGATATTTCAGGATTACCCTTCATCAATGCTAATTAGCTGTTTAATTTAATGCTGCCGATTTACTTAACATTTAACCGGCCCACCAATGAGAATTATTCCTCAAAGACCCATTATATGCTAAGTTTCTAATAAATAGCCAATTGACAAATAAGAATTACTCTTGAACACCCCAGGAACTTAAGGAAGACTAGGCGAAAGCTGTCAGCACAAGAATTTCTGGGATTATTTTGGTACCTGGCATGAGCTATGATTGGTTCACAGTTACCAAGGCAGCTATTAACCCAATCACAGCTCTTGTTGGTTACCAAGGCGATTCCAGAGACCCTGGTGTCAAAAGCTGGTGCTCAGACCCCCTAAAGTTTGTGGAGTGTTTGGGAACTTTAAGAATTATGTCTTAAGTTCAATGAAAATGAAACAGAGAATGAAGCTAGTTTAGTTGTGAAATTTCTTGACAGGGAGAATGAAAATTTAAGAAAATGTTTAATAAGAATTTTGTTTTCAAAAAGATGTGTTTTGGTTATAATTGGGCCTATAGGATTTTATTTTAGTTATTTAAAGTTAAAGTTTATTTTTTTATGAAAAACTAGAAAAGAGAGAAACCTGACCTGGTAGCAACCCAATCAGAGAGACCCCCAGAGACTCAACTCAATTTGACGTCAGTTGTGAAAATCCAATCAGGTCACTCCGATGAAATTCAGTGATCTCCTCTGTCTATGCTTTCTCTAGAGATGCACCCTCCTCAAACCCCACAATTCAGCACTACTGTTTTACGTCCTTGGATGTGGAACATTTCCAGATACACTGACTGTGAAAAAGCACCTTGCTGGGCCGGAACTGATGGTGTAGTATTGTGACAAATTAAGTGGAACCCTAACGGCATGAAAAGCAAACTCTCACCTTCCTTCACACTGTCCACACTACTTGAGAGCAAGCAGCCAACTCTTCCAAGTGCCCAAACTGTCCCCAGCTTGAATTACAGTATCAGATAAAGTTACCCAGGATTTCTCAGTTGGAATATTCTCAGAGGACAGAAACACACACCTTCTCAGAGGCAGAGCTTCTGCAACCCAGCAGGGACGCGATTGGCTAGATTTGTGTCTTGGTGTGTGTGGCACCTTCTGTCCTGGAATTAAATAATACCCTAACATTTTTAGTAGATACATGCAAGCTCATTAGCAATATAACTAAACTAAAAAAGAAAAAACTGGCTGTTTCTTGGTGATACACGTCTGAAGAAATCAAGATTAAAATCTTAAGCTACCCGTGAGGGTGTGTGTTTAGGGTACCAAGCAAAACAATCCTAAAGATTAAACAAGAAAACAGTACAAAAAAACCCTACAATTTGTTGAGTGAATTAAGTACTGAAAAAAACTTAAAGGAGGACTTAAAGAGCTGTCAAAATATGACGACTTGCAACACCAAGGAAGAACCAAGAAATCTGGCAAATAAAATTAAAATAAACTACTGTTCATCAACAGTCTGCATTATGCTGTCACTCAAGGCTAAGCAAAAAGGATTATTTAATGTAATGGTGCAAAAGAATAAAAGATGCTGTTTGTAGATCACAATAAAATAAAATAACAGGAAAACAAGAGAAACTAGCGATAACTTCAATTAAAATGCAGACTGTTGATCTAACTTTGCCTAAATTTTACAAATATTACCATAAGCCAGTAATAACTGCATCAAAAATTGAGAAATTGAAAATGAAAACAAAAATAGCCCCATTCCAAAAAAAGAATAATTCCTAAGGGATAAACCACAATTAATTTGGGCTAATTCTTCAATGATATTACCACTCAAACTTTTTCTGCAACCTAGTGTCATATTTTGTGGCTTAAGGCCTAGAACATTTACATTAATGAACATTTTGGTACGTGCTGAAAGGAATAAATTGAGTCAAGAAGGTAAATGTGATGGAGTAGCAACAATAAGGCTTTCATCACACCTAGCTAGTCATTGCAACTTTTGCAGTGCTTGAAAATAACTATTTTTACTCTTGTGTATTTTCAGTTTAGGCAAATGAGCTTGCAGATCTACATGTACTTATGTACAAAGTAATATACACATAAAATAATATATTAAACTAATATAAACAAGGGAAGCAATAGCAGTTATAGCTATTAATGGTGTTTTAAATTTAAAATAGGAAGATTGATAACATTGCAAAAACTAGAAAGCTGGTAAATTTTGTAGCAGCCCACTTACAGTGGTTATGACAACTGAACATGGGATGCAAAATGACCTGTGTTTCCCAGGCCAATTTTTCGAGATGAACAGTTTTTGTCCAAACTGATAGACTGTGAATTTTAAATGAGAAATATTTGACTGACTATCTTGAGATTACTCAATTTGTAATATCGAATGCTTCCCTTGTTTATGAATTAAACAACCACCATCAAGCTGCCAGGCACTTAAAATCAGAAAAGCGTTTGAAAAAGGAAATAAGTCAGTGATTTCAAAAATAATAATTATCTTTTAGCAAGCTTTCCTTTGAGCAGTGAAGAATGTGCAAGCTAAATTCTAAGAATTTTCTCACTTAAAAGTAATTTATCATAACCTGTAATGAACCAAACCCAAATGCAAAAGCAGAATACTGAAAAACTGGTTGTCCTGTGCATGTGCTGAAGCCTTCTAATCTCGCAATTAAGGCTAAGAATGAAACCTTAGTATGTGCCCAATAAAAAAGTCACTAAGCAGTTACCATAACAGGCTTCCTGTTTGCTTTCCCTACTTGCTAAACATACATTTCCAAATTTTAAATTTCAGACTATTTTTTGTTACATTACTTGTGGTTTGCAAATAATGTGAATTTTGAATTGAAGAAATAAACTCCTAAAATTTAGTTGAACATGATTTGTTGTTGTTAAGTTTTGTTTCACCTTTATGGCCCAATAATGATCATGAGAACTGACCAAATAATTGTGAATCACAAGGAAGATTTGTCTTAGTTTGTTTCTCAAAATGATCAATCAGTACCTATTAGAAAAGTATGGAGACAAGATAAGAGAATGTGCTATTTAACCGTTTGTTTGTTCATGAATGAGTTTGAATTTTTCTTTTACAACTTTTGGTCAACTTTTCTAAACAATTAATACTTCAGACTTTGCCTTGGAGCAACTGTACATCACACATCTAAGTAAAAAAAAACACTGCTCAAAGGAGTCTTATACTGGGACCTTCAAACCTAACTCAAAAGGAACAAACAAGGGCAAGAGTAATATTTACTGTTCAGTGGATTCAAATCAGCCAAGCGGAGTGGGTTTCATGATTTACTGGTTCATTGATTGGAGTCAGAGATCTCTGCTGCAGCATGTAGTTCTCTCATGAATATGCATCATCCAAAAAAAGTAAATTTGCCGTGAAAGAGATGGTGGCTGGTCATTGTAAAGTGAGTTATTGTCTGTCTCATGATTTAGTCACTATAAGATGCAGATTGTGGTGTTTGACTTCTTTCTGCAACCCTTCATTGCCAGATGAACACTATGAAGACTAGCAGTAAGCAGTCAAAACATTACAATCTACATCCTAAAGCACCTCATCATGAAACAAACAACAACATTGTCAATAATTTATTTTCAATCGAAATTAATTTATTATGAACACTGCGGTGAAAATTACAGACAATAACAGAGACCTCTGACCCATATAATGACATGCAGTGGGCAGCTAGAGTGTTTTTTTTTTTTAAAAAAGGCACTTGTTTGAACACTGGTGGCACACACACCTCTACACATAACAGTAATATTATCTGACTCAATGCTAATCCTTGCATTGGTATTTGGCTTGTGCAGTTTCTGTAGTCAGCAAAGCTTTGGTGATCCCAGGGGGTGCTCGGGATTTCAAGTGATGGGGTGATTGAATTGGGGCAAAAATCTAAACCACCAAAAATCTCTAGGGATTCCCCTATGAGGCAATCATGGAAGAAGTCGGTAGTACCTGGCAGTATCGATAACAGTCTTGTAATTTAGTATTCTACACTGAAGTGCTGAAGTCACAAGTAGTTTTTAGGTTTGTTGAGGTCATGAATAAGTTGTCTGTAAGGCGTAAGCTGGTAGATCTTGTTGTCAGATGCTGTCAGTCTCAATCCATCTATTGTCAGTTAAGTTTGTATTGGTTATGTCTGAGGTCCGTGTGAGAAACGCAGGGAAAGAAAGGACAGCCCTGGTTTTTATGTAGTGGAGTGATACAGCAGTGATTGCATGTGACTGAGTGGCATGTTGAAGACGAATGTCTGGCCCATTACCCCCAAGGACTGATGGCAAAAAGTGATAATGAAAGTACATGTACATGTACTTGTTGGTGTCAGATTCAATCAATCTGTTGTGAGTTACAATAAGTTTGTGTTGGTTCTGTTTGAAGTCACAGTTAATTGTTTATTGCCTTGTTGAGGTATTGAAACACCAGTTGTTGGGTGAAAGAGAAGTACAAGCCATGTAGTTGTTAGCATCAGTTGAGAGTTGTTTGTTCTAATAAGTTAGTGACTGTATATGTTTTAGAATTCATCAGGTTGTTGCTTGAAACCAATGCAAGAAGTTTGCCAAGAGTCTTGAAGGTAAAGAAATAACCAACTACCAACTACCTGTTGTGGAACAACAGCTGGGTGAAAAACCTCCCCGTACGTCCACTTGCCCCTAGGAGGAAAACCCCGGGCCAGCTGTACCCCACATTCAAAGGCCTCCCGGGCTGGGCCAGAAAAATACACGATCAAATAGACATCTACTTAAACCGTCTTGTTGTCTTGTCTTGGTTTTTGCTAGTCTCTCCAAAGTCCATGCTGTCTTGTAATGACCTCAGCTGTCCAGCATTCTGTGATGAAACAACCAAAATGATAAATTTTTGGGAATCCAATCTTAAGCTCTAGACATCAAGAAAGACAGATGTTTAACACAATTTGTTTTGGTTTTGCAGATCAAGAACAGTACTCACATGCATCAAAAGTGACAAAGTGAATTTAATGCTACGGAATTAGAATCCAATTAGCTCAAAGTTGTTTTGGTGCTATTAACATATGTACTTCTTTTAAAATTTACTTGGTTTTACTTTTGTCTCATTAATTTTCATGTAATTTTTTATTGATCAGACTCTTGATTATAGTATCATTGTGCTCTTTATCTTGGTCCTCACAAGTCAGGATAATCGCAGTTTGACTGCACCCCCAAAATTGGATTAGCCCTTGGTGGGGTTGCTAAGCTAGAAATAACGTTACTAAGGATCAAAAACTACTTAAAGGAACTTGTTAGTGCTTTTTAAAACTTTAAATTGGTGTCATGAGGAGCAATGACACTTGAATTGAATGGAGCTACAAACATGCAAAATTAAATTTGCAGTTTTTGCATTCGATGAAAAGGAGAACACAGTCCTAATGCAGACTGAATTGAGATTTTAAGGGACAACTGGTCTTGGACGCAAAATTGGCCACCCGGGGCTGAAAACATTGCATACGAGTGCATATGAGTCTGTTTTGGTTTCTTGATCGATTTGCTTGTTTGTAGCAAGGCTTGCAAAATTCCCCAGGTGCAAGAGAATTCAGGACAGGTACAATGAAAGTTATGAATTTTATGAAAAATAATGATAAAATTCATAACTGCACATTAAACCAAAATTGATTGAATTTTGTTAATTCACAAAGGAAATGGTGAATCCTTGCCCAGAGTGGATTCTTTGGTTTCTTTGATGCACCATGATCCGTTTGATCTTGGATTAATCTGTTAAGTAAAGAAATTCAAACTTCTGTTTTTGGATTCAATCGTGAATTCTTAAAAATAATTTCAGACACTGTGTACCAAAGATTTCTTGGCTGAATGGAAAGCCTTACTGGGAAGCTTTGAAGTCATATTAACATGATTGTGTTACATGCTTAGCAAGAACTACTTTTTGTATGGTAGGAGAGTTGACAATTGAAAATAATAAAAAAGTTATTATTGGTGCATTTAAAAATTGTAATGGGCTTACAGTAATTTATTATTAATAAACATGCCAGTAGTTGGGTGTTCCAAAGTGCTCAACATGAGCCATGAGGAGATTCTTCCCAGCTAACATCACTTTGCGCTAAATTTGATAAGGAGTAGGTTACAAAATAAGCATGTTTACCTGGTGGGTGAGGGTCTGCACATTTTGATCTTTCCACTGTCCTTCAACACTTCTCCACTGTCTATCAAGGTTTGTCCACTGTCCATCCAGATGATCTGAAGTTGATTCAACAAATTATCAGAAACAAGAACACTTTTATTATTAACATTGACCAGGCCCTGGTTGTTCAAAAGGTGGATAACACTATCCATAGGAGAAATCACTATTCAGCAGATAGCATGGTTTATTTTGTCAAGACCTATCCTCCAAATAGTGATTTATCTGGTGGATAGCATTATCCAGCCTTCGAACAACTGGGACCTGGTCTCTAACTATTTACAAATACAATGTACTTCACAGAGTCTGATTACTGATAATTGAAGGCTTTCGTGCAAAAAGCGCATATAGAGCTTTTTGGGCCGATTTTTTTTTTTTTGCAGGATGGAGCTAATTTTTGGCAGACTGACTTGTTTTGACATGAAAAGCATCGTTGCATAATTGGTTTTGTTGATTTGCACTGATGATACCAGTACTGACAATACCAGCGGTTGAACTGGATATGTTTTGAAAATTTAAGGTGGCTCTGAACACCATGTACAGAACCATTTTACGCTTTGCTTTGATGTCTTATCCAGCTAATCAAACCTGATAATACAAAATGGAGATTTCCGAGCTCATTTCGGAGTTATTAGCAGTTCAAGCTAAAATTAAAGGTGTTTTTAGCAGGTCATACTGTTGTCATGGTAACGTATTGTGTAGTTCCAGAAAATATTCATACCTCCCCCACAGAAGGGATTTTTTCTAAGACACCCACCCCAAACCCTCTGGAGATTCCAATTAAGCTTCACACATTTCTTTAAATTTTTTGGTCTTACAGAACCCCCAACCACCCAGGAAATTTCATTCCCTTTTGTGGGGGGAGTATGGATATCTTCTGGAACTGCATATAATTTGTGTCACAAACATTATAACAACACGCCTACCAAAGATTGGGTAGTTTTGTGATACCATGGTTGCAGCATCAATTGATAAAGAGAGGTTATAATGACCTATCAAAATCTTGGAAAGTGCTGGAAACTGTGGCCAGCCACCTTAAGTTGAATTTGACTTTCTTAACACAGAGAATAAAATGTAAAGATGTCATGGACAGGAAAATAATTGCTTATGATTGTGCTTTAATCTTCGAGAGCCATCGTGCGGGAAGCCGCCACGAGTGAGAGTGTTGCAATCACCAAGACATCACATTATAGGGGCATCATATTAATGTCTTTATGCTCAGTTGTGTATGGGGAATCTTGTTACATCTTTCCCCTTACAGAACAAACAAATCAAGATAAAATACTAAGAAATATGGTGCTGGCATTTGTGTACAGTCTCACTGTTGGGCTATCTGAACACATGTTCGCATTTGGTAAGGTAACCAAACTTATTTTTGTGCCGTTACATAGTCCTTGTGCCAAACTGGTGTTCGGCAGATACAACTAGACCTCCTGAGATCATTGTTTTTTGCATGGTCAGTGGGGGGTGCCTCACTGCTAGGGTCAGAGGGTGTAGCCAGGTTGTCTTTGGGGAGTGTTGGCAAAACCTCGTCAGCTTCCGGATGCACAGCAGTGGGCGTTCATTTGTTTTCTGGATGTGTCTGCGGTTGCGCCTGTAGACTGTGTTACCCACCTTTACCATGTAGCTCCTGTTTTCCAGCTTTTCAGTACAGGTTCCTGGGCTCCAAGTGTCCTGGTCAGGGAGTTTCATGCATACCGTCTAACCAGGTGTGATGGTCTTCAGTGGCTTAGCAGTCCTGTTGTAATAGTCCTCTTGCCGCTGCTTCGTCCCTACTAGTGCCTGGGTAACAGCTTTCATGTCATAGCAGGGCTTATGTAGGCTGTCTGCAACCAGTAACAGGGTTCTGCATCGGCACCCCATAAGACGTTGCACAGGACTCGTTCCGATTCCTTCAGTCGGAGTATTGCGCCGGTCTAATAGGGCCAAAAACTCTGACTGGCCAGCATCCTTGCATTTCTTGAACAGTCACTTTACGGTTTTGATGGCATTTTCGGCCTTGCCATTGGACTGTGGGTACCTAGGTGATGACGTCACATGGTCAAAACCCCAAGTTTGAGGAGAACTGAGCTCCGTTGTCGGTCACAAGAACCTCTGGAATGCCAAACCCTGCGAAGACTGCTTTGACCTCCTTTATGATGGACCTTGATGTGGTCGAGGTAATGTGTGCAACCTCTATGTAATTGCTGTAATAGTCTGATGTGACTAGAAGGGTACGCCCATCCAGATCAGAGGTCAACAGCCACTTTGGACCAGGGTCTTGCTGCAAAGTTATGTTGTTGGATTGGTTCCTTGTTCTGCTCACTGTGGTGCACCATGCAGACATCACACTTGGTGATGTATTCCTTCAGTTCTGTTGTCATCCATGGCCAGTAGAGACTGTCGCATGCTAGCCGGATGCAGGCCTCTACACCGATATGGGATGTGTGGGTTGCTGCCATTAGTTCCTTGTGAAGTGAGACTGGTATGACCAGTTTAAAAACTAATTTGCCCTGAAGGGTGAGCTCATCTCGTATGTCAAAATAGGGATGCAGGCACTGGGCGACATCTGCTCTGTTCAAGGGTCAGCCATGCTGTATAACCGATCGCAGTTCCTGGAATACTGGATCATCCGCTGAGGCATTCTCAATTTGATGCCATCAGGAATCACTGACAGGATGGGAAGCTTTGTGGTCTATCTCCTCTAGCTCCTACACAAGCACAGACATGTGCACTTTAGGCAGGAAGGCTCTGCTGAGGGTGTCCGCAAGAAACATCCTTGCCTTTCTTGTATCTTATCTCTAAGTTGTATCTTTGAAGGCAAAGGAGCATTCACTGAAGGCGTTGTGGTGCTGAGATGAGTGCTTTGAGGACAATGACCTCCAAGGGCTTGTGATCTGTTTCGACTGCAACTACATCCCTGCCGTAGATGTATGTATCAAATCTCTCACACGCGACAACAATAGCTAACAGTTCTTTCTCCATCTGCGTGTAATGCGTCTCCGCTGGTGTGAGAGCTCTGGAGGAGTAGGCTACGGGCTGCCCATTCTGCAACAGTGCAGCTCCTAGACCTGACTTTGATGCATCGCATTGAAGCGTAACTTCGTCGCTGAGGTTGTAGTAATGCAGAACTGGGGTGCAAGTGACTACTTTTTTCAGTTGGCTAAGCGTTGTGATCTGTGCATCTTCCCAGCACCATTCAACATCCTGCTGTGCCAGCTTTCGTTAAGGTTTAGTTATATCCGACAGGTTGGGGAGAAATTTACTGAGGTATTGCACCATGCAAAATAGCCTTCGCACTACTGTCTTGTCTGTAGGGGCGGGCATGTTGCAGATAGCCTTAACCTTCCCTGGGTCCACTCACAGGCCATCACCGGTCGCCACATGTCCAATAAAAGACACTTCTGTTTGTTGAAGTGTGAGCTTTTCAATGTTAAGTTTGAGTCCATGATCCTGGCACAGCTGAAGGAATGCCATCAGGTTCTTGTCATGCTCTTGCGTCGCTTGCTCGTGTTTCTCCGTAACCAACAACGACAAAGTCGTTGGCCACCACTTCAACGTGCGGCATCCCCTCAATCAGCTTGTGTATCCTGCGCTGGAATATCTCTGGGGCTGGCCGGATCCCAAAGGGCATGCACTTCCACCAGTAAGTTTTGTGAACACCTTGGCTCTGTGCAAACAGGTTGCTATGTCCTCTGTGGCTGGAAGAGGGTAGTGTTCTCTCTGAATTGCTTAGTTCAGGTCCTTGGGATCCAAACACAGCCTTATTTTCCCATCCTTCTTGGGAACTACCACGAGGGAACTGACCCATGGCATTGGTGTCGTTACCGGGGCAATGATGTCTTGTTCCACCATACAGCCCAGCTCAGCTTTAAGCTGTTCATGTACTGCAACAGGTACTCGGCGGGATGGATGCTGGACAGGCCTCACCGTAAGTCTAGTTGCCCGACCTCTTCTGCAAAAACTTCTGGGAAGTCTTTCAGAAGACTTTCTTTCTACATGTCCCCGTTTGGATTATCCTCCACTGAGTAGACTGCCGCATTCCCTGTTGTTGGTTTGTTGATAGCATCATTATCGTTGTATTGGACAATGTTCATGCCAATACAGGCCTTTCGCCCTAGAATGGGGCGAATGTCTTTGTGGTCGACCAACTTGCAATCTAATAAGCACTTTAAACTCTCACGCCACACTCTCAAAGTGACTTGTCCAACGACCGGAAGTTGGGAACTGCCATAGGCCAAGATCGTTGAGTTTTAGGGCTTGACCTCTGTTGTCGGAAACGTCTTGTTAGCATGTTGCGTGACAAATAGGGCATAGCGATTTCACATTGATGTAAACTGAGCTAGTAGATAAGGATTGGAACTCGAGTGTGATCTCAACACTCCAGTGGCAGACCCGCGCTTAAACCGACAGGCTCAGGATTTCCGCCCTAAAAGAGATGCAGCATCAGCAGCAAGGGTACGAATGAAACAACTTGCGGATGCTGAGCAATGTGAACTATGAACAGCAATCAAACAAGTTGCGGATGTTGAACAATGTGAAATACGAACGGTAAATCAGTTCGTGAAAACTGATCCATTAGCAGTAGAATATATCATTGTTTTGTTTGAG
>Ga0126339_10001764_pt1 | contig 15074 bp, 10 predicted proteins | sample OrbTmetagenome_2_FD_92532 | JGI IMG/M metagenome (GOLD analysis project Ga0126339, IMG submission 92532) | Coral microbial communities from Petempiche,Puerto Morelos, Mexico - Orbicella T R C metagenome | ecosystem: Host-associated > Invertebrates > Cnidaria > Coral | place: Petempiche,Puerto... | reverse complement strand
CACTTTGTCTCCTTGCGCCCCGAAACACGTGATGTGGCAACGCGTGTTTCGGGGCGCAAGTGAGTTCAAAGTACGGAACTTGATATAGTGAACGGGTCATTTTGCAATTTATGTGCGTTGGCTTTTGGGCTGGCGTTACATATCTTCGCTACACAGTGCTGACAAGCCCCAAGAAGGGCGAAACAGCTGTCCACTGTTGCGATCCTACTTTATCGGGTCTTGTCATGTTGGTGTCTCCAAACGTTTTTCACGTAGTATCAGCCTTGCAGTCTATTGTTTGTGCTCATACACAATTTTTTGGCTGATCAGATCTCTTGTAGATCCTACGTTGGCAGCGTTTATCGTATGCGGTCCCTTGCAGTTTCTGGTTTCGCAATTTGTTGACTTACTGCGCATGCGCTGTATTTAACTGGGTTCTTTCGGTAACAAAGAAAAAGCTGAGAATTGCGGGGTTCCTTGCATCGTTACCTTTTCTAACATATCTTTGTAATAAAAGACTAAAGCCATCAACACACTGCGTTCAATTATAGAGAAAAGTAGCACAGATAGTGTGGATGTTGCGTAAATAAAATGATCGCTCTATTCACCGCATGTTTGTTTTTTGCAATCCTTGTGCGCGCGCTGAATTGCATAAGCAAAAGCACGCGCGAAAACTGTGTTCGGCCACCTTAAGTGTTAAAACAGAAAAAACTGACCCAGATGCATTTCTTAGTTTTTCTACCACATTGGAGACTGTGGCCTTAAAGGAGCTCAGTCACGGTATTTTGGCCACGTACAAAATTAATTTTACATTGAAGAAAACCTGAAAATAGTAGATTACTAAGATAGAAAACACCAAAGAGATAATAATAAAACATAAAGTAACAAGGACGGTTAAGGATTGAGAAGATTAACATGGATTACAAACAACGAATTTGAAAAATTCAAGCTGACCTTTTCAAGATGCGAAAACGGTGACGTAGCTCCTTTAAAGCAAATGTTTTGGCGCCCCTGTGTCTCGCTGATTTTTATCTTGGAGTCTTCAATGGAGGACAGCATTCTTTTTTAAAAAAAAATAGTCGGAGTTCTGGAGCGATAATCTCCTATGGGACCCTGCCAGAGTTCCAGCCCAAAAGAACTATTCTCCCCAGGGGTACTTCGAGGTCTGACCCCTTACCCTTTTGTATACCATTTAGACAGAAAAGGCATTCCTTTCGTATACCTTTTACTGAAAAAGGTACTTCTTTGACATACCTACTTAATAACACTGCATCCCTTATCGCATCAAGTCTTTATTTCCCTACGAAGGTAGGATCAACCGCTCCCAACTGTCAAAAGTTGTGTATAAGGCTTGTTGTTGGGACTGCCGGGATTTCTACATTGGAAAAACAAAACGTAGATTGCAAGACAGAAAAACTGAACATTTTAAATCGATCACGAGTAGCTGTCATGCTTTTGCGATTGCAGACCACGTCCCGTCAACTGGTCACAACTTCAAATGGGACCACTTTGATATATTAGCAAAAGGTCGGACAGATACACATTGCAAGATAAAAGAGACTCTGCTAATAAGGGAATTAAAACCCATCCTAAATGATAATGTAAGCAGCGAAAAGCTTTACATTTATTAGTTTGCATTGTTTATATGCAAATTTTTCTCAGCTTCTGTCATTGCTAATTAGTTACTTATTTTAAATTGACATTTAGTTGTTACTTCTATTCCTAGCGGTCACTTCTGAAGATGTATGTTGAAACATACGAAAAGTCAAGCAAATGAACTTTGTTTTTTAACATGCGTTTTATTGCCATGTTTATCAACTCAGTTTGCGTGTTATTTCTTATCACACTGCATCCCGTTTCTAAACCCTTGAAATGAAGTTAATGAACAATATTACGGGAGATCATCAAGCATTACCAGAAGAGATGCTAACCAAAAAAAACAAGTATCATTCATTCAGTTTACGTTGTGGTGGGAGTCAAGATGACAGTTTCCCTTTACCCTTTCATATACCCCAACTTGTGAAATCCCTTTCCTTTTATATACCTGAAGCCCGAAAAAGGTACCTTTTTCGGACGGAGCCTCCCCGTTTAGGCCATTATAAGGAGTACCTCAGGGAAACGTTCACCCGCATGCGCTAGCTCATCAGTCTAGCAAAGGAATATATCAACCGGACATTATAGAATGAAAACACATGATAAAAATAGCTCATGTTTGGATCTTCAGGACAGCGCTGACGCAGCAACTCCAACTCATCTATGAATAAATTGACCTTTTGTGCTTGTGTTAACTGCGGCTGCAAAGCTCTACAACGCTCGTCATAACAACGTAAGCTGGTATTTTTCTCGCTATGAATACCCTTAGGCTTGTTGTTAACAGATGTGTACTTTTTTCCTTCTATGATTTTCTTTATTGTTTGCCATGTTAGAGATAAACCGAGTCCAGGGCGTGGGATTTAGATGAATGATTGTTATTGTTACTAAAAAGAAACAAATGAAGTTAATCTACAGACCTATAGCGCATTTCTACAATGTTATCGTTTTGTTTTTAATAATGTGTGGAGTCTGAACAGTGTTAATAAGATCTTACAATTCGCATGGCAAAACTGAAGCATGTCAAAATTTTTGTCCACAAGCATTGTTTTGTTGCTCCAATTATTCAACACTCAACAAAAGAACAACAATTCTCTATGCGGAAAACTAACATCAATATATAGATGGCGTCCATGTTGTTGCTTATCATAAAGCAAAAAACATTGAAGGAACAAAAGTGAAATTAAAGAATGCATTCTCAACCATGTAAGAGGCGCAATTGAAAACTAGACTGTAAGGCCAGGCCACACAAAGGGATCGCTTTCAAAATCTATGATCTACAGTTTTCATTTTAAAACGAAAACTGAAAAAAAAAAAGTGATTTAAAACAGGACTGGAGTAGGACGGACGCGCAAATGGAACGGAAATTTCTGTGTTTCCGTTCCAGTTGGGAAACGAGTCCACTGGCAGTTGGACCAAACTGAAAAATGTCATACCAGTACATATATGTGGCAAGAATTTCAATTCGCTGTGGTAAGAATCATGATTGCCGGCGAAAATCCGCAACATTCTCAATTTTCATAAAACAAGACTTGTTGTTTTGGAACGCATCATTAATTTCTTGCACGCGCGAGCTAGAAAACAGATATTTTGAATGATCATGCAATAAATCAGAGAATCATACCTTGAATTCTATCCTTATTGTCTTGTTTTCAACACCTCATCTTAGTCTTTCCATTTTCAGTGGAAAAAACTCTGTTACATGTAAACTTTTCGCTTCGTTCTTGATCTGCTTGACAAGTTTGGCTACCCGCTTCTTTCAGCGCCTAAGGTGTTCTATGATAGCTCGATCTTGAGCTTCGAGAATCTACATTATGCAGATCCGTTCGACACGAAACATGGTGGAAAAATGCAAATGACCAACAGAAAAACACAATTACAAGTCCGTCTTCATAGCAAGGAAATTCCACTTTGATCCAGTGTAGAAATAAAAAAGCATTCCGACCTGTAAGGCAAACAAAACCGGCTATTATTCTGCAAAACACTGCGAAACATTGCGATAAAACACGTGAACAATACGAATTATCTACAATTGTGATGTAAACGATAGAGAGAGTATACCGATATTTCAGGTAAACAAATTTGTGTGTAAAAGATATTTAAAAAATGCATTAACTATGGTGAATCAAGTACAACAACCAATTGTTTACAGTACATACAAATAATGTAATGGTTTCCAGCGGTATATTGTGAAACATCGCACGATTTAAAGTTGATTTTTGAGTACTCACCATGCACACACAATCTTTTCCATTTTGGTCTGCAACCTTTTTTGGTTTTTTGACATTAGTTTTGGGTCGGGTATTTTTCTTTTTTTTTTTTTTTTTAAAGGAGGGCTAGGTTATCCTGCCTGATAACAGCATATGTCAACATTGCCTTAAACATTGGTTTGAACTAGAGAACTGGTTATAAGCCAGGTCTGAAACAGGGTATTGATTTAAAGGTCAAGTCTTAAATTGGGTATCGGATTTTTGGTCTGTTCATATAAATAGAGTAGGGAAAATTACAGATTTTGGTCTTAAATAGGGTAAGGGTGCCGCGCACCCGACCCAATTTTTCTGGGGTCTCCTACCGGGCACGCACTTGGGCGAGACAGGTTTATAATAACAAAAAAACGAAATCGCTGATTGGAGTATTCGGGATATACCACGAGAAAACCAATGTTTAAATTGAGATGCTGTTCGTGCCATAGCTATATATATATAAAAAAATTGTTTTGCAATGCAATGAAAACTGCATGCGCAGACTCTGATTAATCAGGTCAACAAAACACAACCTTTTTATCTACATTTCCTGTGCAACTGGCCGACGTCCGTCAGGATTTTAAAGTTCGTGAAGTTATTAGGTATTCAGGCAAGGAATTCCGAAGTTTAAATTGTGATTATTTTATTACTAGCTATTACTGACCGATAGCCTGCAGAACAGGCGGATCATAGCGGGGCAGAGACCGAAACGCGCTTCGCGCTTCGCGCTCGTGCATCGCGTTTCGCTGTCTGCCGCTAATCGGCTTGTTTTGCAGACTAGCTGAGCGATGGCGACTTTTCGCATGGTGTAGAAACCAACATACTGCTGGCCAGCGGTTTACACTTAAGAAGTCTTATGACAGTGACCACTCAGTGGATTGGACCTATTTGTTCCTGAGCGCAAATAATCACCTTTGAGTTTTGACTTCGGGCTAAATTTAGAACACAATTTTTCAGAATCCTTGTAAAGAGGACAAGGATGTCAGCTGTTAGTAGTAAACGATTTGTCCTGAAGAGGAACCTTCCTGGCAGAAGCAATCAGTTGCCAAGATAAAAGCATAGACCAAGGAGAATGGAAATTGAGCACCCGCCGTCAACCCTAATATATTAACGAAAACTCACCAAACGTTCAGTGTCCACATCACCGCTACGTTTTCGCCATCCACTCCAAACCGCTCGAAAACGCTGCTACCCAATACAGCAGTCACTTGCAAATTTACATGCACAGTGTGAGTGATTTCAGCGTTTTACTAGGCCTTCGTTTTTACTTTCCCCTTTAACTTGAATACGATAGGGTTCCGTTTTCAACCGTCTCCTGACTGTGAACAGCATTTTCAAATGTTTACATTTTCGTTGAGAACTGAAGCGGCTGGCGAAATCGCAAAAAATTAGCGTCAGTATGTGTGAAAACTGATGTGTGAACAGGACCTGAGAACAAACATGTCGGCACGAAAACATGAGCAATTATTACAGGCACATTTGCTGTAAATCCATTCGCCACAGCGTTTTGGCCACGAAATGTTAAGAGCTGGATTTTTTTTAATTGAGTAATGCTGTACTTGTTATTTTGAGTGCATTTTCTGCCATTTCATGATTTTCACCCCATCCCCCTTAGCTGAATCACGATTAGGAATTTGCGACAAAGCCCCCTCCCCCTTCTTTAAAAGAAGACTGCACTTTAATTTACATATAATGATCAAGGTGTATTGATCGAGGTGTTCTTCAAACACATAAAGTGAGATCTGACGCGCTGCTCTACTTCCCTACACATATGCATTTCGCGTTATGTTGAAACCTATTTACAATTTGACCTCAGCTTATGCAATCATCTGAGATCAGTGAAACTGAAAATACCATGCCTCCCAAATTTAAAAAAAAAAAATTTGGCGGTAAATTCTACATAAAATCTCAAGCGACTCCCCACACAAATACCTAACCGAAGAGTTAATTTTGATGTTCAGTTGAACATCGATAAAATTATTCCGCGTCTGAACTTCTGCCAACTTGCTTTGATCACGATCTACGCAATATTCTACTTTCAAATCAAACCAATGTAACTTGATTGCTATGTCATAACATTAGTTTTAGTTCACAAAAGCTTTCACAACACTGTGTGTATTTATAGTCATGGAAATAAAGCTAGTTGTTGTTGTTGTTGTTGTTGTTTTTGCCAATCTGAGTTACTCCCAGTTTAACACTCGCTGGGGTCATCTGGCTTCAGAAAAATCCCTCAAAGCTTTACAGTTATAACCGTATTTTTGCAAATTACAAAGATTGAAGGGCTCATGAAAATAGCACAAAAACAAATTCTGGTCTATCAGTAACAACACTATTGCCGTTCGGGTCAGAGCTGTCTTATGTTTCTGTCATTAAGTTAAGATTATTCTTACAGTTTTGTTCAAAATTATTTTGTCTTTGGGTTCTACGTTATTTTTGTTTGCGCCGGGTTTAAAATAACTTTTGGAACTGAGTTCAACGCTATTTTGTCTTTTTGATTGACTTTCGTGTTTCTATTGCTGCATCCGTTTGAGTTATTTTGTCAATGAGTTTGTCCGTGCTCGTTGAATCGTACAGGAGAAACAGAATTGCTTATATGTAAGACCTGGCAAATTCTTTCTCTATGCCACTTTTTAGAAGCCAGACACCCGTTGAAGGCGGCTGTGTCTAAAATGTAAATATAGAATACTGAAAGTGACTCGACGTAATAGGCTAAATCTCTGTCTGGTAATTTCTCTTTGCAGAAAGAAAACGCATAAAAGCCTATGACCAAACTCTGTCTAAAAGGTAAAGTATGCATATGAGCCAAGTGGCCCATCAGGCCAGAGCTCGTCCCTGTTTCTGTAGCATGAAGCTACTAGGAGTATTTCTACTCCTCCCTGGATGGGATGCTAGTCCATCGCAGGGTTACCCCCAGCATTAAATTCTCCGGTACCCATTTTCACACCCGCGTGGAGAGAGGCACGGTGAGAGTAAAGTGTCTTGCCCAAGAACACAACACAATGTCCCCGGCCAGGGCTCGAACCCGGACCGCTCGATCCGGAGTCGAGCGCACTAACCATGAGGCCACCGCACCCGCAACTCTGACAAGGACCCTGGAAAGAAGGAAATAAATCATACTCTCTGTTAAATAATCCAAGCGCCTTTTGGCGACGCAAACAAAGAGCACGTCCTAAGCTGAATACCATACATACATTCATTCATTCATTCATTCATTCATTCATTCATTCATTCATTCGTTTATTCATTCTTTCTTTGCTGATACAAACAGAGAAACGGCGAGCAAATGCGAGAACAGGACATTAGGGGTCGCGTCCAGTCCGACTCGCGATTCTTTTATCGCGTTCACCGTGAAAATATCTGAAAAAGACGGGTTTGCTGGTTTATTTTCACATAAAGGGAAAGCATTTTCAGAGTGACATGTGTTCTCAGTAATCATGTGCTTCTCACTTCATGTTATTTCGCTTCGTTACGAACAAAACCAGGGCTTTTTCGGAAAAGCATATGTTCGTTACCGGAAATATAGAGAAGCCTCCAGTCTAGGTTTCTTGCTTGTAACCTTTGGTGTTTTACCATTCTCCGTTCTTCAAACCAGCCCCCAACTAAGTTAGCGCTTTGAACATGCTAATTATAGAGTTGCTTACCTTTTCAACTAACCGAGGAATGTAAACGAACGTATTACGTCACCAGAAGATCAATATTCGAACAATACTTACCCTTATAAAGGACCGATTACGTCGGGTAATCTAATCAAGGCTGCTGTCGGTCTTGATGTTGTGTTGTTCAACTCTTCAATATACCCTGTAAACCTCACTCACTGACACGGTTAAATTTAAACCCTGCTCCCGTCTTTTTGCAAAACTGATATCTACGTGCAGTTTTGAATTGATGTATTTTTAAATAGGTATTGTTCAAAACAACATCTGTGTTAGTTTCACAACAGTTTTGTTTACCATTTCTGCTGTCGAGAGGTTGAAGACTAGGTCACAGAGAATTTGGAAATAAATGAATTGTCAAACACTTTTTTACTTCATTGATGGATAGAAATAAAACTTCTTCAAGTTTTGTTGGATTTATTTATTTTTATTTGACCTTGTACGACATGGCCGGTGAATTTTCAAGCGATGAGTTGCCGAAGGAAAATAGCTCATTGGACTCAAAAAAGCGGTGACTCTTGATCAATTCTTCAGTGCTCGAACAGCTGGGTGCAGAAGCCGGTCTCGATAACCCTTCTATAATTATTATAGAAGGGTTAGATGACAACAACAACTAGCTTTATTTCCATAACCATAAATACATACAGTGTTGCAAAAGCTCTTGTAAACTAAAACTACAACAGCAACGGTTATCGTGATCATATAATAATGTTATGATATAGCAATCAAGTTACATTGATAACAAATAAAGAACAGAGGAATCCCGTTAATCCGGTCACCAGCGGACCACGAAAACCTAGCCGTATTAACGGGGTGACCGTATTTAAGGGTTTTTTTAAATAATCAAGAATATGTCTGACTAAGCTTTAGCTCGGGCTAGAATAAAGAGGTGGTCGTATTAACGGGGCGGTCGTAAGGTAGGGTTCCACTGTACGTCTTTTTAAGTCAGTATTTAAAGCTAAGGGGCCTCGCAAAACATTAAGTCTGGTGTAAAATGGGAAAGTTATGCCGAAGCGTACCGTTTCCAAAGCTCTTCTCTACAATTTACATAATGAGTCCAATAATACAATATGTCGTACGCCTGTGCAATACTTACGGACAATACTGGACTTCCTGTCCAGGTCTGATGCAATCGTATTTGCCTTATGTTGCTTTGGTGTAGTAGTAAAAGGAAATGACGAGAAACAAGGAGAATTAGTTCCGAGTCTTAGGCGATTGAAACAAACGAAATCCCACTGAGTTTGGGGACCATCAAAGAATTTTCTTCCATTCCCTTAGCTTCCATTTACGAAGTGGACGTAGACGTTTGCCGTTGTCTTCTTTGAGGCTGTTTCGAAATGTCACGTCCCAGGGTGCTTGAGTGAGAATAAATGGCAGCGAATATTTAAGCTGATCTGAACATAACATTTGGCATCATTCTTAAATCTATGTCAGCCTAGTTAGTTTTTTTCAAGCAGTATTTAACATCCCATTTCATCTTGTAGAAAGCTGAAAAACTCGATTTTGATCTATTACCTGGTCAATATTTTGCCGAGTTTTTCAGTACACGGGGAATGTCCCTTAATTAACAATTATTCAACGAGCGCGCATTGGATACGAGTTGGCTATAATCATCTCATATCTAACAAGCGCAAGTGGAATAATTGTTTTATTAAAAACGCCCCCCAAATATAAAAACCTAAACGAAAATACAAGTAAAAACAATCCAAAAATATACGCGCACTCTTACATTGTACCGTATTTGAATTGCATTATCCAATGATGCAGTTTTAATAATTTATAATAGATTTGCCGGTCTTCTGGGATTTTTTTAAATCTGTGTATGTTGTGCACGAGTTTTCAGCTAAGGCAGATATATATGTTTTGTTTTCATCAGGAGATTTGGTTAATGGCTTCCTGTAGTACATTAATTAGCGTTGGCAAGCAACCTGGGAGTTTATTCAAAAATTTTAAGGAAATTACGAAAAAGAACAAAAGCAACTTTTGTATTTTAAACAAGGTGAATGTCGCTAATCACTTTGGTAAAAATACACAACAAGAACATTTGGTTTAAATGAACCAGGTTTACTTGAAGTAATTCGAAAAGTTTGTTTCTTTTATATGATATTAATATGGTAATAAATGTTTGTAAATTTACCATGTTATGTCCAACGGTCGAAGTAGTAACTGATGCGGAAGAAGGAATGGCTGAGAATTAAAATCTTTAAGATTTAGTGATGGTTGGGAAACGGCTGAAATTGTCTTATTTATAGTTGAGAAATCGGTGAAATTAGACCTGATATCAAATATCCAGCATCTCCATCCATCTTCATCACTGGTTGTCAATTTGTTTGGAAGCTGTTCTGATCTGAACAAGGCACAGTAGTCATGGCTGCAATCGCATGGAGGGCACTAATCAATTCTGGTTTGAAACAACCCAAAATTTTGAGAACGAGAAAAAAAACAATAGACACATATTTTCTTTTATTTCAAGTGGCATTCACGATAAGCGCGAATCGTCCTATAGAAAGTTACTAAGCTGCATTTTCCTTTCCGTAAACTATCGAGGTTTACCTTTAATTTAGTTATGGAGCAAACGATTTGTTTTACGCGCTACTTCCTAGTGCGGTGCTTAAGGTGCTCTAAAAACGCTGGAGAATTTGCGTCAAGACGACAGAAAAATTGACGACAATTCACAGAAGCATAAAGAAACCTAAACCGCCCTTGTTATTCGCTCCAGGTTAAAAGCATTTCGACGCTAATAATTGGAATTTTTCCCTCGAGTTTTTCACTCAAATGTACACGCTGTTGTGAGTCTCTTCAATCTAGAATCATTTCAACTGCGATATGAACAGATTAATCCTACGTGCTAGTCTTCAGCGCAGCCCTTCAAATGAACGTAAAGGCTGTGCGACTACGACGACGGTTTTGTTTGCAGAAATTTAAACACTTCCCAGAAACGAAATATCGAGATTCATCCGTCGTCTGCTTGCATTGGAAGTACTAGTTCTTACAAATTGACGAAAAATCGTGTAAAGCCACGTTATATTTATTTAGCAAGTAAATTCGATAAGCAAGTAATTCTGTTATTTTCTCCACGCAGGGATATGTTGGCGAAGAAGCCGCGATTTTGAGGAGTGTTACTTTTACTGAATTCACATCGCCGAGTCTAGCAACAGAGGGGAAATACGTCCCTTGTATTTAGTTCGATTTGGGACTTCAAAAAATATATCTATATATTTAGAAGAGGCTGTTAAATTGGCAGATCTGAATTAATATATGTCGGGCTAAGGATCTTAACATTTTGCACATCATACTGACCTGATGTTGTTTCGCGCCGTGCAAGAGTTTGCAGCTACACGGTAGATATCTCGTATCGACCAGACCAAGGACAACAAACATTAAAATCTTTTGTGTTGTGACACGAGCTTGTGTTAGTAACCGGAGTTGTTTAGCTACTTTGGAGATTATGCAAGAATTTTCAGGAAGATTTAAATCTTAATTTCAAACGAGGCGAATGTATGTCGCTAATCAATCGATCGATCGCATTAATGACAATACATAACATGAAAATTTGGTTTGAATGACCCAGTTTGTCCTACATTAACAAAGGACTGATTTTTGTTGTTGTTGTTGTTGTTGTTTTTTTTTTGTTTGTTTGTTTTTAATTGTTGTAGAGAAATACTTCACAGTGCATGCCTTGTATGACTTTTAACTGCTTACCTGAAGATGTTTGGCCTGTCTTTGATTAAGCGGGCGGCTTAAAGGTGTCGTGTCAGGTAACAAACTTCCTGTTATTGATCACAGCTCACATTTTCCAGTAACCAATCGAAATCTTCTTTTGATGGTTATATGCTTAGATACTTTTAAGATAATTCAGCAATTTGAAAAAATTATAAAAAGACAAAGGAACCTAATTTTCTTTTCTATAATTGCCTCTTAAAGTAATTAATCAAAACCTTCTTTTCAAGCTAGGGTGTAGTTTCCTTACACTTGGGCGATTGATTTGGCACCAATTCAATACGATAGTTCTTGAAGAAAGTGAAGAAAGTGAAGAAAGACAAATGGAATAAGTTTTTCTTTCAAAACTCAGAAAAACAAATTTGGACTATGACCTTTCAAGCAAGTAGATGTGAGATATTTGTCGACTAGTTATCACTGGATCGCTTCACAATTGACGGTAAACCTTAATTTTCTATTTGACGGTTGCCCGTTAATTTTCAGTCCGCATGATGTTTGATCGTATACCCTTTTGAGAACTTCACAAAGAGGAATTATTATTAGTTGATCACGTATCCAAGCACTAACCCTTCCACGACAGGCTTAGCCTTTGGTGATATGACGAGAACGTGGTAACGGTTCAGTCAAGGATGAATTCATGAATGTTTCCCGCAGTGTCACATCCCCAGACGTATTCCGTTACCGTTACGTTTTGCGCTGCCTCATAACACAATTCCAGTGAGTTTTAACTTCGCTTTTCTCCTCTCTAGCTCGATAAATCATATATAGTGTTACTTGTGGATTAAAAACTCAGCACAACGGCCTCAAAATTACCGCTGTGATTGTTAACAGGCGATTCATTTTCTAAGCATTGGTTAATAGCCACTTTGAATTAAAACACGTTTGAAATACTCCAACATTTTTAAAAGTAAAACTAACAGGGCCTTAGGCTTATGCATATTTTATGCAGTAGATACGCAGCAAAGACAGAGTTCGTTGCTTCCGCGAACCCAATTCAAGATTATTCTTCTTTTCATACCAGAATTTTAAAAAAACACGGAAACAATGAAATCCTCTGGTCAACGAAACATAAAACCAAGCACCATAAACGCCGGACGGAAGCAGATTGCTATGAATTCAATGGATTTACTCAATTTTCGACTCACAAAAAATATGGCGACTTGACTTGATGCGCGGCGCAAAGTATACTGGTCCGTCATGGGTCATCAAGAAAAAACTCGATTAAACAACTCACTTAAGTCATCGGTCTTAAAGATCATCATGTTTGTTTATTACGTGCTTAAAGGTTGCAACCTAAGCCGAAGTTTCCCCATATTGTCAGCCCGGGAGGTGGGATATTCACTGAACTTTTGTGTGTGCGGCACGTTTCTTGAAAGCGTCCCCCTCGGCTATTTCAGACTAAAATATGAGATTTTCCATTTCCTATTTCAGATTGATCCAGAAATCGAGTTTTCTTTTTCAGACATCTAAAATTAGCAGACCTCTCTGGTAAATAACCTCAGCTAAACAGGAATAGCTTCTATTTGGGTAAACTTTGCATGGGCAAAGCATCCCTCGCTATACTTCCCTTACATTACTTCCAGGTTTTATTTCGAAGAAACTATAAAGAACTTCACGACCTGTCCATGACACAATAGTGGTGAATCTAATGAGTATGCTTACTAGTCTCTCTCGTCAAATATCAACAGTGATGACGGCTGTTTTCCATTTATCTCAAAATTCCGGAAGTTTTCTTTCGGCCGAAGATATGGTCCGACTATTTTGTCTTGACTGACCAGAAAATTTACGAAATAAGAGGAACGTCTTAAAAAAGATCAAAATTTCTAACCAGAAAATCTGAACGGAAGATGTGCTTTCCATTTGCTTTTTTCCAACCAGCTCCAGGCCTTTTTCAAGTATCGACCAGTATAAAAGGCTGCTCAGATAAGTTCTATCCGTGTGAATGGTAAACAGTCAACAGGCATCGAATGCATGTGATCAGTTATCATCTTTGTATTCCTATAAATAGAATATATTTAGGCACATAAGTGCGTTAATAAGTTTTTGGCCAGCTTGGGAAAACACTTCTTTAAAAACCTGGAGAAACTCTCTTGCTGCAGGGATACCGGGATCTGTTACAGGAAATTATCTTCGGAGACATCAACAGCACACAGATCTTAGATCCAACGGTAGCGTTTTAATCAAAGAATACAACCAATACATATCCAGGATGTAACCCGAATACAACCCAGTGCGGGATAGTGGAATCAATTTACAAAATACCTGTATATATGCTACATTTTAAACAAATGATCTACTATTTCGTTTGGTAATCCTAAACCGTTATTGGTTCGGCAATGAGCTCATTGTTCTTCTAAGCTATTCCGTCATAGGCAAGTCAGTTATTCTGCTCGTTTTTTATGTACTACTTACAACTTCAAGTAGTTCTCACTACAAGGTATTGCACGATAATACAGATAGACAGGTGGTTACCAGGTTTACTGGACTTTCACTTAACTGCTGTTGGCTTTTCTATGGTTACGAATATCAGCAAATCTCTTTGCTATTCTATTTCCACAAAAGCGTAATGAATATTCTCTTGTATATGTCCGAGAGTTATTCCTTCTTTGGTCACCTTAAAACAGCGCTAACTGAACGTCGACTGTTAAACTTGTAATCGTTTACAATTAGACATGGCGTTTTTAAGCTAAAAGGGAAACTAACAGCAGAGAGCTACTTACCCTAGGATACCAACTTTCCAGCTTAAACCGGTTTAATCAGTTACTCACGTGGAATCGACGCAAGGTGAAACTGAACTAAAATTGAACAGGTTCCTGCCGTATAAACAAACATGAAGCAACAATAGCTTGTATTAATTGAGTCGGTAAAATTATTTTCCCTTTGAAAAGCGATATTTCCTTTCCATGCAGCTGTACCTGACAAGAGAAAATAGGTCACTTAATATTTCTTTTGATAGTTATAATAAATAGCAATGTCTCCCTATCACACAAGACAAGATGAGATAAGACTCGCAGACACCACAAATGTTATTTGACTGATCCCCTTTGCTTATAGTAGCTTTTTGCTAATTGTATCATGAATTATCACTTATAAACAATAGCCCTTGTCACGGTTAACTTTCCATTTGCATCATAATGAAATCTGGCATGTATGCGAGGCAATTTCGGGGTATTTTGTAGGTTTAGCCCGAAATTGCCTCGCATCCACGTTGGTTACACGGTAATGCAAATGAGAAGAACTCACCGTGTAAAGGTCTACTGAGTGAACTGAAAATACATGCGATTAAAAGTGTGAATTAAATGTACAAAAAGGTAAAATAAGGAATAAGTGTACTGATTGAAAAGAATAAAGTATTGTCCAGGGGACAGCTTAGAATTATTGTGCTTCGTTAGTTTTGGCGGTGGGTCGTGATTCAAACGTTAATTTTTCGAACTCGGAATTTTTTCTTTTTGTCAGTTACACTGGCATTCTCGAAATCAATTGAATGGTTGCTGGGCTACGCCTGCTGGCTGGGCAGAAATATGAGTATAACCTTCTTTTTTCTTAACATTCTAAAGTTTTACATTTCAGTCTCGCCAATACAGCTCTTAGGACAGTCCTCACATACTACAGCTTCTACAGCACAAATACTACAGCTACTACTCCAAAAACTAGGGGGGAGGGGGGAGGCGATTGATAACTTCTTAACGTCAAGCGCAAAAGTGAATCAAAAATCAGGCATAAGCCTCAATGATATGTTTCTGAAGTTTGCTAAGGACTAATGCTGCTACTGAAATACTCTTCCATGCTTAGAAAAGCTATCATGCATTATGATATTGCCCTTCATGTTTTTATGTCATGATCACTTTGTAATGGTAATTTTATTTATTCATTCATTCATTCATTCATT
>Ga0126339_10001763_pt1:10000-15077 | contig 15077 bp, 10 predicted proteins | sample OrbTmetagenome_2_FD_92532 | JGI IMG/M metagenome (GOLD analysis project Ga0126339, IMG submission 92532) | Coral microbial communities from Petempiche,Puerto Morelos, Mexico - Orbicella T R C metagenome | ecosystem: Host-associated > Invertebrates > Cnidaria > Coral | place... | reverse complement strand
GACTGGACTGGACTGGACTGGACTTGAAAAACGCGGACTAGCAAAAAACTTGTACTTAACTTGACTTGTACTAATAATTGTCTTTATTTGAACGATCATCTCTCATCCAAAGAACTTCAAATACCTAATTCCATGCAAACAAATCTTGCATTCTATTAAATAAATGGCAATTAATTTGGCCGCATCAAAACTTTAAATTCTAAACTTAATCAATATTTCTGTTTTGCATACTTTTTTCCGTCGGTTGCTTTCCGTCACGCAAGGTGTCACGTGAGGAGCTGTCACCTTTCAATACCGTTTTATTTTCTGAGAAACGAACAATTTCCTTTCAGTAACAATTTCAACAGCAGTCTTTTGCATTGGAAAGTCTGCAGATGCGGATATATAACTTTGCAAGAAGTCTACAGATGTTGTCTGGAAAATCGATTGACACCACATTCAGGAAAAAGGGAAGTTTTGTTATTCACTAAGACATCTATCATGGGACCTCTAACCCCCGACGTATCTAGGAAACTCAATATTGCGCTATGTCACAAAAACCCGCGGCTTTGCCAACAAATTAGAATTAGTGAAACATTCTAAGTTTTTACCGAAGGAAGTCCTAATGTAATTTTGCCATCTATCGTTTGTGGCCTTGTTTTGTGGGGTGCATGCTGTGACTCCGACATTATTAGCTCAAATGAGAAAATTCATTGTCAGGCCGCTAGGATCATTTTTAATTTACCTAAGGATATGGCATTTGGCCAAGTTTTGAACTTTGCAAATTGGATTACAATCAGATTAAACTATAAAGTGGAAATATTTAAACTATTCTATAACTCAAATAATGACATTTTCCCATCGATGCCCAGATGCAATAGCAGATTAATGAGAGACTCACTAGCCTTTCGCAGGTCAGCCCTCTGGAATTTAGTTAATTATACTGATAAAATAGATCATTCATATTTTAAGGAAATTAAAAGACTACTTATTAGCAAATGGTATTTAAAGACTTTCTTTTCGACAGTTCAGCTCTCTCCACATCTCGATATAGAGATGGTGATTTTGTGTATTTTTAGAAACGTGTAATATTTTAAGCCTGGATTGATACTTTGATCTTAGCTCCGTATTTAGTATTTTAATTCAGTAGTATACAAAACCCCACCAGCTTTGTAGCTTTAATTCTTATCGTGTTAAAATAAAGGTTTTATGTTATTATGTTTTACAGCTTTCTTTTCCAGCCACAATTATCGATTGGAACGATCATCTCTCATCTGAAGAACTTCAAATTATTCAAATTATTCCTAACAAGAGAAACAGAAACATCTAAAATAAAAAGTCAACAGGAACATGATTATCATACGATGTCACGATCTTACCGATTACGGTCACACTAGACCTTCAAAGATCATGCTTTCCGTCACGCAATACGCTTTATACATTCTGAGAATGGAACAATTGCATTTCAGCAATAATTTCAACAGCCTTCAACAGCTCAAGAACAGAGCTGTGCAGGGTATGTAATTGTAAATTTATAGAAGAGAACTGTATGGTTAGCAAAGTACGTAACGGGAAAGAGTCTGTTGACCTTTGATCACCAAAATCGAGCCAAAATTCGACTTACCTTTCATTTTTTTACAATGACATTTCGACGGTCTTCTTTGTCATATTTCACAAGGTAAACAGATTCAAACGTCCCACATCCAACTCTGTTTCTATTCTTACTTCACTCCATTTAAATTCCAGAAATTGAGGTAAAGGTGTTAACCTTTTAGCGAGAGATGGTAGCTTGAAACAAGCCGCCATCTTCGAGCGATAATTACAAATGAAAATTTATTCCGAATTTTGGCCGAAATTAATTGTCATTTATTTAATAGAACGCATGAAATGGATGTAATGTTACTTGGTGGCTTTAAGTATGTTAGAAGTATACACTTGAGTAGTATTGAAGTTCTCTGGATGAGAGATGATCATTCAAATAAAGACAATTGTTCTAGTACAAGTCAAGTTTAGTACAAGTTTTTGACAAGTCCGCGTTTCAAAAGTCCACGTTTTACTAGTCCTCACTTTACTAATCCGTGTTTTACTAGTGCGCGTTTTACAAGTCTGCGTTTTACAAGTCCAGTCCAGTGCAGTCCAGTCCACGAAATACAGTATGCGAAATTTGTTGCTTGGCATCGTTTCAAGTCTCTGCATGACGCCTACGGCGGCAGGAACTTGTAGCTGGCATTTGACACCTCGCGACGAGAAGTCGGAATTTAAAATACAGTAGTTCTGAGCCAAATGGCGACTAAAGCAAACATCTTATATCAGTTGTTACCAGTAAATTATAGCGGAGCTCTTGCGTGCGAGTGGAGCCCCATACCCGTCGATCTCAAAAATTTTGCTTGTCACATGACTGTCCGTACGCCAAGCCCCATACCTTGAAAAGGTGCATCTTTGATATTGGACATCCATATTATGATTAATATCAATACGCGTCGCCAAATGACAAACTGCCCTTTGTAAAACGTGCCATTTTGCGGGCCAAACGGGAAATGCGCGGGCTGAAAATGCATTTGCCGCCCTGATTCTGATTGGCTGCAGAGATGTCAAACAACTTCGCTCAGCCAATGAGATCCCGAGGATGCCATTTCAATGCTAGAGTTGGCGCGAATTTTTGTGGATGAGTTTGCACTTACTCACTTTGTAGTTCTGAAGTGAACGTTTGACATTTGGAGATTTTGAAGTCCCAAATTTTCATCTTTTGTCTGGTCAAAACTCGGACGATGAAATTGAGCAAAAAGCCCAAGCGAAAAACACCAAGAAAACAAGTGAGTCCAGCGGATTGAGTGAAATTCTGCGAAAGTTCTTCGCTAAAGGGAAAACAGGGAAAGGTCAAGCATTGCTCCAAGTGTATTGACTGGAATTAGAGCGGTCATTCATCGCCATCTAACCAGTGCTCCACTCAGCCAAAACATGAACATTTTGCAATACAGCGAATTCATGTCTGCCAACAAAATGTTTGAAGCGAAGGCCAAGCTATTTACGAAAGAAAACGATGCGAAACCAGAACACAAATCATCTATTCAGTCAGGAGACAGGTAGAAATTGAATCGATACCTCATGGAAGGGCAGAACACGGACGGCGTTTGGAAAGATGCGGAGAAGTTAGTTGAGTTTATTTGGTTTTCGTTGCATTTTCATTTGCTCGCCGCGGCAGAGAGGGATGGCGGGAGCTTACAAGGCAGACATTTGAATTTTGCTAATCATTGTTACTAATCTTTTTAAAACTAGATTACATTTGACTGTTATTGTAAACGGAAAGGAATTTTATTTGGCTCTTGTTTAGCTAATCGTATTGTAGCAACAACTTTCCATATCATAGTTTCATGCTACATTTCTTTTGCACATTTTTTATTAACTGAATTTGTACGACTTGGCCTTGAGTATTGATAATAATGATGATCAAATGACTTCTTGGGCATTAGTTTATTTGTGTCCCTCGTAGCATCATTTGGGGCCGCAAATAAACTATATGCCCTCCAAGTGATTGTCCTGTTGACAGCTGTCAAAACAAGGTATCTGCTGACCACTATCACATGACCATATCGCGGGCTCAGGTGAAGGGCTCATCGAGGTCACGTGGTTTTTTGACGTTTACCGCTGACCAGTTACTGGGTTTTCGATTGGATCGCAGGCTCAATCTAGATTATTACTCTGGGGCAGAAAGAGGCAGTGCACCCAAAGGCAACATTTCGGTGCAAATTAACCCCTGACGCGTTGTTGACTTTCTTCCGACATATTGCTAGTTTGCACTCTCATGCAATCAAAAATAAAAATCATAGCCATTCACTAAATTTAGTCAAGAATCTAGGATATGATATACGGCTGATAGTTAAACCTTGCCAAGATTTAGGTCTGTGCGGTTTTTTATTCGCACTTTATTCGGAAAAGTGTTTCACCCAAATTTATAGAGCTTTGTATGGAGACGCCATGCTAGTGCCCTTTCGAGTGGCATAAACATGGCGGCCGTAAAGTAACAGAAGTAGATCTGTCATTGAGTGTTACCATTGAAACGAAAAATTATTACTCTAGAGTTCCGACACGTTGAAAGTAATAATTCTTCTCAGGTAGCGCCACTTCTCCCATTTTTCTGCGAAAAACGCTACTGCCACTGCGTGTCTTTTGGAATTACCCCTAGGTCGGATCAACAACTATCATCTGCTGTTTTCAAACTACAGTAATGTGTATGCCAGGGTCAAATAAAAAAGGGAAACGGGATTGTTTCTCCTTAGCGGCCTGTTTATTTCTTCCTTTAATTAGATAGATAGCTTTATTAAGTGAAATCATTGCAGCTCCCGAAGCGGTTGTCTCTATAAGAAAGATGGACCAATAATCTCCCGAGTTAGTGGCATTAACACATGTCAACTTGTAAATTCAGGAAAGTGCTCAAATATTGCTGCAGACTCCGTGGCACTTGATGAAAGTACAAATTAATTTAGTCACTCTCTATAGAGGCAACTCGTTCACTGATATAGGACATATCTCGGCCAATTAGCGTTGTTTACCTTCAGTGCTTCTCGTTGAACCGCTTCTTAGTTTAATTGATATCATGGTGTATTGATTTTGAATGATTTTATTGTTAACAGCAAAAGGTGGCAACGGAATAGGAAAGTGGTATTCCATAACGATTTGATAATTAAATTAGTTCTTGTTTATCGATGAAAATTTGCGTTTTGACTAAAACAAAATCGTTGAAATCTCTTTCATTTCTTCATCAGATATTTATTACTTTCTTCCATTTATCTCCAGCGGTGAAAAAATAAGCACATCTTACGTGCGTTTTAGCGAAAACAAGGGTTTCATACATACCTTCGCGAGGAAAACAAAAGTATCAAGTTATAACGTTAGTGTGAAAAGTGAAATTGTCACGTTTGCTGCTTCAACTTACAAATTGGATTTAAATGAACGAAAATCAACGTAAATTTAAAGGCCGTCGCGACAAACAGTAAATGTAAGTTATTTTTGGGCCTTGATGAAAATACAAGCGTGAAACAAGCACTGCTAAGATTATGTCTTATCAAGGTTTCTGTCTGTTCATATTCTGCAAAGGGAA
>Ga0126339_10001763_pt1:0-5000 | contig 15077 bp, 10 predicted proteins | sample OrbTmetagenome_2_FD_92532 | JGI IMG/M metagenome (GOLD analysis project Ga0126339, IMG submission 92532) | Coral microbial communities from Petempiche,Puerto Morelos, Mexico - Orbicella T R C metagenome | ecosystem: Host-associated > Invertebrates > Cnidaria > Coral | place... | reverse complement strand
AAGTTGCATCTAACATGCGCTCTTATTGGTTGATTTTTGGTCAAATGACAATGGCTAAATCTAAATGTCGCCGGTCGGGTGACAATTAAGCATTTGTTGCCCACTCTCTAACCAACCACAAGTTCCTTTGGTTCCCTCAAATCTCAATGTTTCCCTCGACTTCGTCTCTGGAAAATCGAGATTCTTGGGAAACTAAACTGTTTCCCTCGGGATTAGCAATTTCATAAAATATAAATTTTAAATCTGTGAGGTACATCCAAAATTGTCTTTTGTAGAGGTTTTATTTTTATTTAAATGCATTTATATTGTATAGCTACGTTTCCTAAAGTAAATAACATTTGAGAGAGAAATTATGCACACACTTGTATAGTTCTTATATTTCATTAGTTGTGGCTTACCCTAATGGTACTAGATGTAATGGCATTTTGCATTCTGTATTTTTTTTGTTATATTTATACTGCTATTGTTTGAATAAACTTTCATTCAATTAATCGCTGAAACAAGTGTTCATATATACGTCAATTGCATCTGTAGGAGGTTTGCAACCATTCCCGAGACATTCAAATGACAAGGACCCTGGCGGTCATGTTGGATGACCAGAGCAATAAAGCTAATTTAAATTCTTTCGTCAATGCTCATCCAACGCTGCAGCGATGAAGTCACTTGCTATTTAACGAATAGATTCCATGTTGCCGTGTGTCTGTTCAGTTAACCTGCAGAAGAGGCGGATTAGCAGGCTAGAGCGATTCACAGGCAACTTTGCACTCATTCTCGCGCGTCGCACGCACGCTCGTGTATCGCGCTAGCCCGCTAATCCGCTTGTTCTGGAAGCTAACACTGGAGAAGAAATGGCATTCACCGTTAACAAAGGGTTGGTTACCGATGATAGCATCAAAAGACATAAATGGCATTGCCCATTTACGAAATGGAAAATTAACAGCCGCACTATATCGGCTTTATATTAGTCACGAATTAATTACCAAACAACTCCCTAATCACTCAAAGATTGTATATAATACAATAATTGATACACAACGCAGTGACGATGCTGAGTTTGTTGTTAGTGAATGTCGTATTTACCGTATCCAAACTAAAGACCAGAGAAGACACTGATACAAAGGACCCAAATCAAACTTTTTGTCTCGTTACGCCTAATAGGAGCCTCTTTACTTGCTCTTTACTTTACTCTTTACTTTATATGACGAGAGGTGCTAATTTAAGCAGTACAACAACAACAACAACTTTTATCATGACTCGCATATTTACAATATTTACAACACCATACAAAGATCATTCTCTGCTGTTCAAATTGAATGCATTGAATATATTTTGTTAGGCGTCCACTGGGTTCAATTGTTTAAATCTCGTGTAAATAGGCAGAGTTGAAAAATCCACATACCGCATTTTTGGGGTCTGTCGTACTCGAAAATTGGTGCAGACCCACTTGCTCTAAAAAACACTATAACACTCTTAACACTCTATAACACTGTTATTCGTCCGAGTGAAGGTTCCACCTTTTGTAGTATTTGAACTATTCGGCATGCCAAAAACCAATTGGCTAAAGAGGTAAACTATACTAAATAGCAGTTTTCGGCAAAGGGATAATAAAAACCTCTAATCATTAAGCACTACAGTAGGCCTACAACTAGGAGTACTCGTAGATTAGGGAGTGCATTCAATGGGTGGCTGCACTCTGATCGGGAATGTTATTATTGCTTTGTGCTTCAATGTGCGTGAGGTCTTGACTTCCACTGTGTAAATTATAACTCAAGATCTTTAGGATATGACCTAATTCATTCTTTGACTTGTCTCCCCTTTTGTCCAGCAATGCACACAGTAACGAAATTGGCAGATTTTGCAAAATTTCGTCAAACTGAGTGAACTTTCATGGATTTCACGATTTTGTTTTTTTGCAAGAACTGTTTCACAGAGCAGGCAGTGGCAAGCAAGGTTACACAGAGCAGGTAGTGGCAACCAAGGTTTCACCGAGCAGGTAGTGGCAACCAAGGTCTCACTGAGCAAGTAGTGGCAACCAAGGTTGAAAAGGGCTGGCGGTGACAAGCAATGTGGCAAATAGCAGGCAGTGGCAAGCAATGTTGCACAGAGCAGGCAATGGCAAGCAATGTGGCAAAGGGCAGGCAGTGGCAAGCAATATGGCAAAGAGCAGGCAGTGGCAAGCAATGTTGCACAGAGCAGGCAGTGTGCCAAACGGCAGGCAGTGGCAAACAATATGGCGCAGAACAGGCAGTGGCGAGCAATGTGGCACACAGCAGGCAGTAGCGAGCAATGTGGCACAGAGCAGGCAGCGGCGAGCGATGTGGCACAGAGCAGGCAGTGGCGGGCGATGTGGCACAGAGCAGGCAGCGGCGAGTGATGTGGTACAGAGCTGACAATGGTTCAGCTATGGTTCACACGGAAGGCAGCGGCAAGCAATGCTTCACACGGCAGGCAGTTGCAAGCAATGGTTTACACGGCAGCCAGCTGCAAGCAACGTTTCACACGGCAGGCAGCTGCAAGCAATGTTTCACACGGCAGGCAGTTGCAAGCAATGTTTCACACGGCAGGCAGTTGCAGGCAGTGTTTCACACGGCAGGCAGTTGCAAGCAATGAACTATCTTTTGCTGGATTAACGAAGAAACATACAGTGTTGAAACTTAAAAAACAGTTGTCAGAAACTTTTGCTTGCTACCAGTTACAGCATCTACTAAACACTTGCTAGTATATTTGTAGGTAGAGATTTTACACTAACCAAATTTGTTTTTGATCCTCACGTTGCACACTGTTCCTTGCCCATTTTTGAGTTTTGGGGAGGAAAACTTCCACCCATTCAACTCCGTCTGCCTCTCGTTGTTTGACATCTTTGGGCAAGTTAAAGTTGAAATGCCCAGCAGCTAAAATGTGCATGGAAAGTAAATTTACATAAAAAAAGGTTGTTAAATTCTGTTTTTAACATCCGCAGCCAACAATGAGCCTGAAAGGTTAGAAACTTGAAACTCAAATTAATGCCTAAAGTTAAAAAAACAACAACAACAAAAAAGAAACCTAACATAATTTTCGCCTGCAGTACAATCTAATGTACGAGTAGGCTATCATTTTAGGGGCAAACTGATTTAGAACAGAATGAAATCCTTCTAAACTGCTGGTCTGCGTCAAAAGAGACTTGCATGATTCCTTTTATTAACGAATTATTGGTAAGGGCAATATATAGCCGATCATAAACAACAGACCCTAATCAGACGACGACTAATCAGTAAAGAGCAAGAATTGTCTTCACACATGCATTACTGCATACAGTAATATCAGTAGTTCTAACCTGTCGTGCTCTATCAAGTCAAATACATATAAGTTGTCTCTTTCTATAATTATTGCTAATTGTCAATAATTTTTGCATCACTACATTCATTTCCAAAATCACATTGATATTAAAATATAGAATACATAATGGAAGGAAAATGTCATTGGTTATTTTCCTAACTTTAATTTCTTTCCTTTCTCATTTCTTGTATAGTGCACTTTTTCAAATGAATAGAAGACCAGGAAGCAGTCTTGAACAGTGTATACCAAGTCCTGTGAACCATCTCCTTGGTTGCAAAGCCCCATGCACACGCTTGTTAAAGAGTGGATCATCAAGATTACTGTGCTTGTTAATAATGTGGCTCAGAAATGTCTTAAACTTGACTCAAATAACCCCTCCATTGCCACTGAAGGTTGGGTAGCCAGTCGTTTTGCCTACAAGTCGATTCGCCTACATCGAAGTCGTTTCGCCTACACGACCGAAGTCGTTTCGCCTACACTAAATACTTATCACTAAATACTAAATACTTATCTAAAAATTGACAAATAGGCTTACAATAATTATAATAATGTTTTTCGGAAGAGTATTTCACAGCGACGGCGCGGCTATGCTGAACGCTCCGGCTGTCTGAACAAACGAGCTAATAAACTTAAAGATCACCAACAACCAACAAGAACTCTACCAAAAGAACAGAGAATTAAACTTCACTTTTAACTTGAAATGATATGTGTGTGTGCCTACTTAACTAAACTGTATAAAAATCTTCGTTTCTCTAAATGACATAACTGGGTCGGACAGGGAGCAGAGGATCGATATATTGTTGATTCAAGTAACTGTACGTGATCAAACTGTGTGAAATCCAGATTTCTCGAACCTCCCAAAAGTCGTTTCCCCTCCTCAGTCCAACGCTGTACTTTTACCTTCGATTTCTCGAAATCTCCGATCTTTCGAAGCAATTCTCGTTTCCCTTGGAGGTTCGAAAAATCGGGATTCCCCTTAACGTGCATCGTGTTACACGTCTGTTGAAATCCTTTAAATCAACAACAAACGATTCGCGCTACAATTTTACAGTGAATTTAGCTGGAAATACGGTCAAATACGACTCCTCTGCTCCCTGTGGGCAGTGATGTTCATCTATCTTCGCAAAATATTTTCGACCAAAGTGTCGGCGAAACGACTTTAATGTAGGCAAATCGACTTCGATCGTGTAGGCGAAACGACTGACATCCGAAGGTTGATGTGGCACTCCAATGGAGATGCCTCTAACATGGCTTCATCCAATCAGCTAATGCCTTGCACCCCTTCTCTTTTGATAGTTTGGAGAGTACCTTGCGAACTTCTATTCATACATCAATAAATAACTAGTTTACCTAAATGTTACAAAATGCTGCCGTAGGGAAGGAGGATGTAAGGAGTCACTGAAGGAGTGTCAATGCAGAACTCCTGATCGTCGGTAACATTAACAAACTGGTTTATTCAACTTCTCGGATTACAGCACTCAGCAGCACTAAGCTTCATTACATTTTTCGGGCTGTCGATAAAACCTGGAACATGTAAAATTAAATTTTTAAAACTAACAAACAAAAATAAACTGGTATCAGCTTGAAATATGAAAAGATATTATTGGGGATAGGGGAGTCGGTAGCAGAGGGGTAGGGAGCGTTGGGTATTCACTCAACTGACCACAATGAGTGCAGGCTCCTCT
>Ga0126339_10001761_pt1 | contig 15086 bp, 7 predicted proteins | sample OrbTmetagenome_2_FD_92532 | JGI IMG/M metagenome (GOLD analysis project Ga0126339, IMG submission 92532) | Coral microbial communities from Petempiche,Puerto Morelos, Mexico - Orbicella T R C metagenome | ecosystem: Host-associated > Invertebrates > Cnidaria > Coral | place: Petempiche,Puerto... | reverse complement strand
AACATTGAAGAGAAAAGATTTAGTTTCATTTCAAACGTATCTTCTCATTCCAGTGGTAAACAAGAACCATTATAATTGTAAAATCGTCACAGAATAATATCTTTTTGTTCTGTTGACCAAATTAATTGTAGTCTCTTCGCTTTTCACAGTGAACCTTGTCAATGGATGCTGACATTGACTACACGTCCGGAACACTTACTACGAACTCTGCAGCAATATTTAGGTTTCAATACAACATGCAAACGATTTGAACCTGGTCACAACCTCATCAAATTCCCAGTAGCGCATTCCGCTCCCCTAAAATACACTTATTCTTATCATTCAAATCTTAAACCTAGTAGCAGAGCGGCTAAGACTCATTTAAGTCAAAACTTTATCTAATGGGAAAAGCTCGCCCTTCATCGCACGCTCTTAGTTATATGCCAAACACTATGTTTCTTTGACTGATTATCCAATTGCAAATGTTTATCGAACCCGCCCACAAAATCCTCGCCTCAAAAGATGTCGAAATAAGCCTAATACATGAATGATTCCTCCTCTTTTATAGAAGAATAAATGTGGCCTTTCTGAACTGTATCGGGATCAGATCTCCTCTCATACTATTTACCTTTACAATAAGAAATTTGATTGGCTGTTAGTAGATCCAATCTGATTGGTGTGACATACATACATCTCTCACTCACTAACTCACCCATTGACCCGTAACATACCCGACGCGCCGACTAAGAGATAATTTTTTTACAAAAAAATAACTCAAAAATGAAAATATCTCTTTCCATTTGCATACTACTAACTCACGAACTGTTTCAAACCTCAAGGCTCATCTCGTTCATAACTAAAATCCTCAGCCTAACCCACAGAAAATGTCGAAGTAAACCCAATGTATGAATACTTCCTCCTCTTTTATAGAAGAATAAATATGGCCGTTCTGAACTCTAACGGGATCAAATCTTCTCACATACCATTTACCTTTACAACAAGAAATTTGATTGGCTGTTTATAGTAGATCCAATCTGATTGGTGTGACATACATACATCTCTCACTCACTCACTAAACTCACTCATCCATTGACCCGTCTATAACATACCCGACGCGCCGACTAAGAGGTATTTTTTTTTACAAAAAAAATAACTCAAAAAGGCAGCTAAAGGAGGAGGCAGCATGAAAAAGTTGTATAATTTTGTGTATCAAATCAAACTTGTCCATCCACTTTTTTTCTTTTGGGTATATATCCTCGAGCTTCTTGGCCGAATGCTATCGATGTTTTTGTCGCCGACTTTCGATCTATTAAAACCTATCTTTAGAAAGGTGATCTAAAGAAATTCATCCAATAATTATGGCATTAACCATCTTATAGTTACGGTTGTAAACCTAGCCTTTCTCATTCTGTGACAAGAAATGAATTGACTAAACCAGAGAAGTTGCTGAGCTGCCTGACAGGACAACCCTTAACATATTCATCAATCCACAGTAGGGCAACTCTACTAGCGAGCACTGCAGGGTTGCCACCCACCGGAATAAAAGAAAACCTTTTCTTTTCACTGACTGTAAAGCAATTTTCACTGACCATGCAGAATGATTATTCTGTCCATGAATCAACAAAAACAAGGGTGGCTCGAATTATTTATCAAGCAAAATTGCCTTGTCTATACAAAAGCATCTAATAAAATAATTTGCGGTAACCTTAGCATAAAATCCTCTAACTTTTCACTGACTTTGAACAGGGATTGAGAAAGTTCCCTGAGGTGATACTAAACTCCCTGACTTTTCGCTGACATTGAATAAAATCTAATTTCCCTTACTTTTCCCTGATCGTAACAACCTTGCACCAGTTTGACTGTTTCCCGACCGTCAGAGCATGTGAAGGCGGCGTGGCCGAGTGGTTAATGCGTTTAGGGCGCTGGATTTGAAATCTGGAGGTCCCTGGTTCAAATCCTCCACCCTACCACTATCCAGATTTGTTCGCAGTAGCCCCGATTTCAACTCCTCGACCGCGTCGTGTAAATAGCCAACTGTAAGTAAGGAAGTAAATAAGTAAAAGCTTTATTAATGTGTCAATGTATTTAGTTTTCACAACTAATTAGGGACACAACAAAAAAAAAAATTAAAATTATTTACAAATAAGGAGTAATAATAAAAATTTATATACAATTAAAATATGTAGCATGTGTAAATTGTACAATAAAACAATGGGTGCATAAGAGGTAGTCTCTAAGAATTGCAAAGGTTACAGCAGCTATTGTTGTTGTTTAAGAGTGAGGTTAGGTCTTTTTTCATAATGTTCTTTTTAAAAGATTCAATACTCGAGGAGCCTTTCAATTTATTATCTAGAATCTATTAAGATTCCCAACCAGTTGGGAATCTTAATAGTTTATGTTAAATTTGAAATATTTGTTTATTTATTTACAGTGTCCTCAATTAGCACATTTAATAGTGCTAAATACATTTGACATTTTCATTGTTATTATTATTGTTATTATTATTATTATTATTATTATCATTTATTATTATTATTATGTTACGTTGCAAAACTAGGAACGTCCAAAAGATCTAAGGGAACCCTGAGATGTGAAAAATGTGATTTGTGAATCAACAGCAACAAACAGCAACAAAAACTTATATTTCACCTCACAGTTAAAAATTACAATGTTTTGCTTAAATAAAAACACAAATGATAGGGTTGCTGGCTACGAGTTAAAATAGAAACATATTGCCTCCTATTATGTAGATAAGAGGCAAACCAGTAATTTTCCAATATTGATCTCCTGAATATAAAACTCCATGTACACGTGTTCAAATCATTGACCGGGCTATTTTCTAAGAACTAGAAAGATGGGCCCTTCCTAGAAACAAGCAAAGTGCAAGGCAAGTGCCTCAGTCATCATTTTCTCATGGACATTGCCTCAGTCATAATTTGTTTCATGGACATTGTCTCGTTCATCTTTTCTTCATGCACATTGCCCCAGTCATCATTTTTTCATGGACATTGCTTCAGTCATAATTTTTTCATGACTTTGCCTCAGTCGTAATTTTTTTCATGGACATTGCCTCAGTCATCATTTTTTCATGGACATTGCTTCAGTCGTAATTTTTTTCATGGACATTGCCTCAGTCGTAATTTTTTTTCATGGACATTGCCTCAGTCATCATTTTTTCATGGACATTGCCTCAATAATAATTTTTTCATGAATATTGACTCAGTCATCATTTTTTCATTGACATTGCCTCAATCGTAAATTTTTCATGGACATTGCCTCAGTCATAATTTTTTCTGGCTACGGTCATGGAAAGGAATGCTTTAGCTGATCAGAAGCCAGGAAACTGGCCTAGTAAAGAAGACGTCCCGTTATTGCCACCGTATGAAGTAAGGAAAGTGAATTGTACTCCTTCAGACTCCACTGCCGGCGGTTTCTTGTCCTTTTTCTCCATACCATGACGCAAGCCCCTTGATAAGCGACACTAACTCGTATTCCTTATTTTACACCAAACATACTGGACAATCAAACTGTACATCAAAGCCGTAGAACCAGTCAGTGTCGTCTTTTGCTGAGAAGAAGGATCCTGATTTTTTTACCAGAATAGAGCCATCTGCGGAATCTTTCACCTCAGTGGAAACCGTGTACGCACCACTTTGTGAGCCAAAATGCTGAACTCCATGCAATGCAACAGGCTTGTTAACAGTAAAGTTAACACGGTCAGCGACAGAATTAATGTAATCCCACCATCCTCCTCCAGTTTGTGCCCGACAGAACTTTTTAAATCTGGAACATCGACGAATAGGCGTATATGCTTTCCTTGGAGTTTGCGGCTTGTATGGCAAAGGTGTTGATAAAACGTTGGCATAATGTTTTATCATGTCACCAACCTCTTGAAAAGAAAGAATGTAAGAATCGAATACAACAGAGGCAAACTCCCTCTGAGACATCAATGGAAACCTTATCTCTTTCACGATCTCTTCTCCCAGAATTCTCCTCTTGCCATCGCTTTCAGGAGTTATCCCTTGCCTCTCACTTTCTTTTGTGATCCAGCGATCAACAGCTTTAAACAGTTTCACTTCCTTCACGTTCAAATTTTCTTTCTTCACGAGAAACTCGACTACAGATCTCTCAAGTGCAACAAATTCATCTGACGTCACAGCTTCTTCTGTCTGCTTCTCGATCACTTCCCAGAATCGATCTTCCAAATCTTTATCTTCAAATTTCTGAGCGTGTGGCAGAATGCAAAACACGTTGGATGCTTTCAAATTGTCACGCAGATGTTCGGTACATTTCTCTGCGAGAGAAGGCACCATATATTTGTTCGCTAAGTATAGCACTTGCATTATATTGCTTCCGTTTAAATTCGCTTCGTCGGTGTACATAAAACGAAACAACTCCAACAGACTCTGGTAGTCACAGTCAGGCAGTTCAATAGAGTCTGTAGTCTCCGCCATTTGTCCATAGAACATGGCATAGAACACAGGACTGCTGATTGCAAGCACAAACTTGTGGGCTGGGATCACCCTCTTACTTTCACTTTCGCCAGTCGACACTGGAACAACAAATTTCACATCACTCAAGAGCTGATTGTTGAAAATAAACGTAGTTCTCCCCACGATAGTTGATCGTTTCGTCTGCCTCTTCTCTTCAACAATAGCCATCGTTGCTTGTCTTGATCTTCGTAGTTTTATTTTTTATAGCAATGTTTCGAGCTCTTCGCTTGTCGAAAACGAAACAGGAATAAGAATAAGCGGAAGTACTACTACTGGACAAGCCGAGTTTGATGTTCCTGCTTGTCACAATCTCACACAACCTCTTTAATTACTGAAAGTCTTGGAATCAAAATCAACCAAAACCTTGTAGCAAGCCAGTTTCTACCATGAGTGCCATGAAATCTCTGGGTGGACATATTGATCAGAATCAAGACTGGGAATATCATATTAAATTTATGAGATTTCCAAAAAGATTGCCGCTGGCATAAGTGACAAACACATATAAGCTGATATCAGGAATTTTGTTCCGCGTGAGGTACTTTATACTCTTAACATTTTTAATTCATTAATTCAACCTTGTGTCGATTATTGTAGTGTATTATGAGCATGTTGTTCAATGAGAGACTCACAGAAATCACAAAAGCTCCACTGATCTTGCTACACGTATCATAACCTTGGCTCAAATTATGACAGTAATAGTGATGAACTTTTTCGTGATTTAAATTGAAGCAAACTTAATCATCAACGGGCCATTAGTCAAACGATTATGTTGCTCAACACCTTATCAACCAGACCGCGCGAGATGATTTTAAAATGAAATCAGAAGATCACTGCTTCCAAAACGAACTCGTAGAGTAATTTACAACACATCTTTGTGAAGTTAGTTTCACATTAATTAACTACTATAGTTAGTTTGTTAGCTTAAATACTTTAGTGTTTTTAATTTCTTCTAATAATTTTATAGTTCACCTCCATAAAATACCATGTTAAAATAAAATCATATCACTTTTTAACTCTATTGACGCTATTAAACTGGATTCACGTTAACCGGAGCGCAGTGATTGGCTCATTACTCAAAGCCGGACTCATTTGACTCGTAAATCAGGGGACCTTGTTCAATCAGGGCTCAGAAAAATCCAACATACAAATGAAGATTTTCTTCTATATTTTATTCACTTTCCAAACCTAATTGACAAGCCATGATGACGTGACAAAACCTACGTTACAAAAGATGTCAGCCACATTACGCCGAGTGAAAAGCTGGCTATTGTCCATTGAATATAGAACTTTTCGCCGTTTCAGGTGAAGCGAACAAGAAACTTCAATGAAAATTAAATGATTTTACATCTTCACTATTAAGAAGATCACTAGACCGGTTTTGACTGTAATAACACACCAAGAAATCTTTCAAGAAATGAAAAATCTAAAACACGCGCACTACTCTTCAATACACGGGGGCACCCAACGGATCGTTTCGACAAGTTGTCTTGTTGAAAGTTATCTGTTCGGAAAAACTTTCTTCCTTGTCACCTTGAACTTTCGTGATGTGAGAAATTTAATGTTTTGGGATTGATAAAAATGTCCTTTTGGGTACCGAAAAAAGGTCAGCTATGATCTTAGGAAAGGATTAGAGCCAAGGTTTTCGGGAAATGGACAAAACAAGCCCTAATATATTCGAGAAGACACAAGTTCCCCTATAGACTGACCGAACAGATAAAATTGCATAGCGCAGCTAAAATTAACCTACCGAGCTTTAAAAACACTCCAGATAGTCTAAAACGGTGTTTTAAAGTATTTTTCATAAAAACGTCCTTTAGTGCCCCTGAATACTAAAACTAAACTAAAGCGAAAATAAACGCGGGAAACTGACCGCGTGTTTCACATGTGCCATTATAGCTAGCATTTGATGAAGTCAAAGTGAATCGTACTCCTTCGCATTCATCAGATGTTCGCCCGTCTTCGCCATACCACGAGTTAGGGCCCTTGATAAGCGAAACTAACTTATACTTCTTATTTTCCTGCAAACATAATGGACGATCAAACTGCGCATCAAAGCCATAATATTGATTATTTTCTGCCGACTTGTCCTTTTCTGAAGCATAAGATCCTGATTGTTTCACAGTAGAGGAGTCATCTGTGCTATCCTTCACTTCTGTGACAACCGTGTAAAGTGACGGGCTTCGAAACAGAGAACTAAACACTGTCACGTTTGGAATCACAGTAACGCCACATATCATTACCTGGAGGAAAGATTTTGTCAAATCTTTGGAATCGATATCCAACGCAACCAATCCTTTTAACCTGTATGAATGGAAAAGATGATGTTAAAACACCACCATAGCGTTTCATCATGTCCTCTGTCTCTTTGGAAGTTAGAATGTGAGAATCGATTACAACAGAGGCAAACTCCTTCAGCGACTTCAATGGAAACCTTATCGCTTTCACGATCTCTTCTCCCAGAATTCTTCTCTTCCCATCGCCTTCAGGAGTTATCCCTTGCCTCTCATTTTCTTTTGTGGCCCAGCGATCAACAGCTTTAAACAGTTCCACTTCCGTCGCGTTCAACTTTTCTCTCTCCACAACAGACTCGACAACCTCGTTCCCAGGGTCCTCTCTCTTCCTCCCTCTGGTTGCGGCTGGTCACGTGTCTACGTATGCCAACGAAAGCCGCACAGAGAGTGGGTCCTCAACTTAAATTTAGTCAACACTGTCTGGGGAGATGAATGTTGCGCTGCTATGCAGACGTTATTTATTTTGAAAGTGAAGCAAGTTGTTTGTCAGAGATCCTGCCTGACCAATGCTACGTCGCTATGATCTGAACTTCTATGAGTATGAGATCCTAATTGAGAGGGAACTTTGCTCATTTTTCACTGCTTTTTTAAAAACCGTCAACAACCTGCTTAGGATTAGTTTAATCAGTTTTTCACAGCAAAAGATTTAAGTAACCGTCAAATTATCGACGGGATGCATTCAGCTGAATGAGAAGCTAGTTTCTTGGCCGAAAATTGGACTTACCGCTAAAACTGTTTTAAAACGAAAGCCGTTGGATTTTGCAAACGCGCGACCGATGTCGCTGTTGTCAAGTTCTGGCTTCATAAAATTTCTCACAGCAAGAGAACCGAATGACTGTCAAACTCTGGATTGGATGAATTCAGTCAAATTCAAAGCTAGTCTCTTGGCCAAACACTGGACGTATCAAACTCTACACGAAGGCATCAATGTCTCCGTTGTCATTTTGCCGATCGAAAAATATAAGCTGCTTAATCAAGTTATTAGTATTCAGCACTCAGTCGTTGTTGATGTCAAGTTCTTCGTAATTTGTTTTCGCCGCAAGAGAACCAGTGGAATGACCGTCAAACTGTCGATGGGAGGAATTCAATGAAATTCAAAACTACCTTTGTAGGCGAACAAACGACGTATTTACACCCGCTTTCAGTGTTACGTGCATAGCAACTATCTTTCGACATGCTATGTAACCGGTTTCGACAAAACACTGACCCCCTATAAAATCAATGGGAAAATGAAAATGAAAAAAAGCCCAGAACTATCAATGAGACTGATTCAAGTTCATCAATAAATTTAGCTTACCTGAAACTTCCAAGATGGCGGACGCGTTGCAGATTTCCGACTCTCTTGTTCTCCTTTGACTGTTTAGTGGAGGTTTTGTTGACGGAAGATCGAGCACAAGTTTGAATATCGTCAAATATTGTTTTCGTCCGCATTAGAAAATGAAGCAAAGAAAAAATTTGACAAATGAGCAGGCTCGCAAAAGGCTTGTGATGGACTGCTCGTGCGAGCGGCACGAACACGCGCGTAAACCTCAACCGGAAGACGAATTTCATAAGGTAGTTCCAGGCCTCTCGCCTTGTTTTTGCATTTTAAGAACTGTAGTAACTGTAGTATAAACCATTTGGATAGGCCGGTGGATCACTTTCTCCTTGGTGCATGAAGTCGTCAAAAAGACCATGGATTCTCAATGTAAAATACTTGGATAATCTTATCAAAAACCAACATACCTTTCTACAAGCTCCACCACATCCAGATCGTCGGCAAGGAAAAGTAACAAAAATAAATTTCATAATGTATTCATGGCACAATTCGGATATACAAAGTGCAAAATAAGAGGCAAATCGATGAAAAACAGTAATGCCGCTTACCGCCCATGACTAAAGCCATGTGCAACGTAGTTTGTGCATGCGGAAGGTGAGGGACCTGGGGCTACAAGGTTGCCAAAATAAACTTCCGGTTGATGTAATCGTGTGCGTGTCGCTCAATGTTAGTCGCGTGCGTGTTAATTTGCCAGAATTTCCTCGCTATTTTCATTGCTTAATTTTCTAATGGCTACAAATACCATGCTTGATGATATTCCAACTTATTCTGTGCTCGATTTTCCGTGACAAATCCTTCAGTCAAATGAGAAGGGAGTCGGAAATCTGCAATGCGTCCCCCATCTTGGAAGTTTCAGGTCAGCTTAATTTATTGATGAACTTGAATCGGTCCCATTGATAGTTCTGGCTTTTTTCAATTTTCATTTTCCCGTTGATTTTATAGGGGGTCAGTAGGGGGGGTCAGTAGGAGGGTCAGTAGGGGTTCAGTAGGGGGTCAGTGTTTTGTCGAAACCCCTATGTAACCTGGCCTACGTCAAAATGTAAGCACAACTGACTTCTTTACGGTCGAACTCGACTTTTAGTCATGAAAGATGGATTTATTTGGCATGAAACTAAGGCTAGGAGTATCAAGAAGTCATTCTGTGAGAGATAAATGGACTGTTTTGAATGTTTACATCTTTCGAATATTAACTGAGCGGTAGCGGTCCAATTCTACCGGAAGTCACTATTGAGAGCCGATGGACAACACTAAAATCGTTTGAGTCCACAATCTTCTTCATTCATATGAGGTCAGTAATTATCATATACTTGCCATTTGTTCCGCTAATAACCGGAAAAATTGCCAGTTTCACAGGTAAACGGTCTTTCAGCCGTTTACATAGCATGTCGAAAGATGGAATGTCGAGAGATGGTCGAACGATGTCGCCTATGCATGTAACACTGAAAGCGAGTGTAACTCTAAACGAATGAGTAAATACCTACGTTGTGATTTTGCCGAATGAAAAATGAACTTAAATTCACCGCGCGGTTCATTTATTGTTGTGCTCGTCATTTCCAAGTTCTTTGTCAATTATTTTCACCACCACAAATTCCTAAGACCGTCCAACTATCGATGGGAAAATTCAGCCAAATGCAGAGCTAAGCCGAACTTTGATGCATTGAACTCCAAAATCGAATGTGCCAATGCCTTCGCTGTGAGTTCGGCCGAGGTTACAAATTCCACTCCCTACTCCCTACTCCTCAGTAGGTGAGCTCAGTGGAGACAAACTTTAACTGTCCTGCCCCTCCCTCCAATCATTTTTCTGGAATCTACAAAAATCTGGCAGACACGTGACCAGTCGCAACCAGGGGTACTTTCTCGAGCGAGGAAGAGAGAGGACCCTGGGAACGAGGTTGCAGACTCGACTACTGATCGCTTAAGTGTAACAAATTCATCTGACGTCACAGCTTCTACTGTCTGCTTCTCGATCACATCCCAGCATCGGCAGCTTCTTAACATACCACTCATCTGAAATAGTATTTTTTAGGGGTAGTCCATTTTAGGGTAGTCCATTTAGGTAGTCCATTAGGGTAGTCCATGGACTAGGGGTCAGTGTTTTGTCCATCACCCTCCATTTGACCTTAGAACATGGTATAGAACACAGGACTGCTGATTGCAAGCACAAACTTGCGAGCCGGGATCACCTTATTACTTTCACTTTCGCTAGTTGACACTGGAACTACAAATTTCACATCACTCAATAACTCGTTGTTGAAAATAAAGGTGGTCCTCTCCACAGTAGTTGATCGTTTTTTCTGCCAGTTCTCTTCAACAACAGCCATCGTTGTTTTTCTTGGTCTTTGCAGTTTTATTCGTTACAGCAATGTTTCGAGTTCTTCTCTTGACAAAAGCGAAACAGGAATAACAATAAGAGGAAGTGCTACCGCTGGACAAGTGGCCGTTGGTGTTACTGCTTGTCACACAACAACATGATCTGTTGTGTGTCACGCAGAAACCTGCAGTCTCACGTCCGTCGATGACAAGTCATATACAACAATCTCGCCCAAAATCCTGCATTGGAAAACAGCAAACCATACCCTTGCTTGCACACATTTTCGTCAAGATACATGTAAATCAAAAACTATTCAGTGGATAAAGTCAAGAAATTGTAATGTTACAGGAGATAATTAAAGAAGACACCTTTCCAAGTTTTAGGTCTCTGCGCTTTCCCAAACATCAGATATTCGTCGAAATGCTTTGCGCAAATTCACAGCCTCCCTGGTACACCAATATGGCGGCCGGAAAATAGTGTAAACATCTGGAACTTTCTTTTGGCTTTCTAGTTGACTGTTTACCTGAACTGAATAAACAAGCATTTACATCTCTAGAGGTGATCCGCTTTGACCGGTCGGACTGGTCCAACCGAAATTTGCCGTTCCATTTTGACAAACCGGTTCATTGCCCTACCTCTCTTTGGTAGATTTCAATTATGTAGAAAATTCGGAAAAGGAATAAAAAAATATGGTAAGAGCCATTCCTTTTGGTTAGCCCGGTTTGATAGGAAAATGTCGTTCCAATTTTCCTCCACTGGTCTCTGACCGATCGCTCTGGCATGAAAAGCAACCCAAGTTTTCGATGCCGCCATCTTGGATTGTAACTGGTTGCATTGCTTACTCCCTCTGCAAATTTTTCTCCACCCGAACCCTCCACAGCTACCTAATCCAAGATGGCGGCCTAATAGGAAAATGTGCACTCGCGTGCCAAAAATAGGGAACTTAGGCAAACCACGACGGCGATGGCAACGAGAACGTCATCACACAAAAGCTTTAATGAGCAAAACAATATCTATGCACGTGCATTATAAATCTTCGCTTATTTCGTACCCTCCGAAAAAAACAACAAACAATGACCAAGTTCTGCAAGTGTGTGTAGAACGTGGGCTGCGACCGCAAATATTTCGTATCTCTTTTTGAATTAATCGCACTGAACAGAGTAAAATATAAATAATCCATTTTTACTGGACGTCGTCCCTGGGGACGCCGTCGTCAGAGCTTAAGTTTCCTATTACACCTGCACTGCAGGTTAACATTTTGCCGCTATGGACACCAACTGGAATAATGCACAGATTGACTTAGTATTCATAGAATTCTTTGAATCATCATAAGCGGCGAGGGGAGCAAGGGGGACTATGGCGCCCCAAACGAAAATTTTTCCCCACATTTTGGTGCCGAAAATGTCGATAGCGCAGTTTGACAAAATATTCCGTTTCCGTTTCTCTAACTAACAAAATTACTTTCACTTTCATTGCCCCTTTCCCTTCTTCCCCTGTTAACAAATTCAATTTATTTCATACACATGGCTAAATTACCACTGTTAATAGGGTTTGCTGTTGGCTTGTTTCATCAGCCGGCGAATTAATAGTTCAGCTGGGATAGCATATGCGTGTTTAAAATATATTCCCAAAAGTCTTCACGCCCATTTGTGCCTCCTAAACTAAACTTTGGACTGAAATACAATTATCATTATCTTCATGTTTTCCTTTTTACTATTCTACGTGCCGTCACAATCCTCTTTTTAGGTTGTATTTACTCAGACTTTGAGTGTTACTTGGACCATTCACAACTAACAAAATTGTTACTAGATCAGGATTTCTGGGGGGCAAACCTCGTTCCAGGATTGGGAAGAAGACGGACCCTGCGAACGAAGTTTTTACGTCAAGCAGTGTTCCAATGTAGATAGGACTCTTGAACATCAAACTACATGTGTACAGGTTATTAGCTTGGGCCTTGGTAAAATGGGAACTGGGATTTCTTCACTATGACAATGGGATTTGTGTCATTGGGACTGGAAATCACAAACAAAATATATGGGGATGGTACTGGGTTTTGGGTATTTATAAACCCCTCTCCCCTCCCTCCCCCGCCCTTTAGAACGCTTTTTAAGAACTATAAAGGAATGCTTCAGCCTATAAATAGGGCAGGAAACTGGCCTCTTGTATCAGAGGTCCCGTTAGTTCTACCGTCCGAGGTACAGAAGAACACTCTTATACCCTGAGACTCAACAGATCTTTGTCCTTCTTGTCCAAACCATGACTGTGGACCCTTTATAAGCGACACTAACTTGTACTCCTTACTTTTCTCCAAACAAACTGGACGATCAAACTGTACATCAAAGCTGTAATAGGAATCGGTTTCGTCCTTAATAGAGGAGAAGACTCCAGATTGTTTTACCAGAGAGGAGCCATCAGTGCTATCTTTCACTTCTGTGGAAACTGTGTACTCTCCACCTTCAGAACCAAAATGCTGGACTCCATATAACTTGATGGGCTTGTCTACACTGAAATTGATAGAATCAGGATTACCGGAGTAATTCCAACGGCCAACGGGCGCAAGAAACTTTCTAAATCTGCGGCACCGATGTGTAGCGAATCCAATCCTTGGAGCTTGCAAGAATGGTAAAGAAGATATGAAAACACCATTGTAGTGTTTCATCATATCGCCGACCTCTTCATAAGTAAGGACGTGAGTATCAATTACGAAAGAGACAAATTCCTTTTGCGACATCAGTGGAAATCGTATCGCTTTTACGATCTCTTCTCCAAGAATTCGTCTCGTTTCGTCTCCATCACGACTTGTCCCTTGCCTTTCACTTTCTATTGTGGCCCAACGATCAACAGCTTTAAACAGTTCCACTTCCTTCACGTTCAACACTTCTCTCTTCACAACAGACTCGACTACAGATCGCTCAACTGTGACAAATTCATCTGACATCACAGCCTCTTCTGACTGCTTCTCGATCACCTCCCAGCATCGATCTTCCAAATCTTTGTCTTCAAACTTCTGAGCGCGCGGCAGAATGCAAAATACGTTGGATGCTTTCAAATTGTCACGCAGATATGCGGTACATTTCTCAGCGAGTGGAGGCACCATATATTTCTTCGCCAAGTACAGTACTTGCATCACATTATTTCCGCTCAAATTCGCTTCGTCGGTGTACATGAAACGAAACAACTCCAACAGACTCTCGCAGTCACAGTCAGGCAGTTCAATAGAGTCTGTAGTCTCCGCCATTTGACCATAGAACATGGCATAGAACACAGGACTGCTGATTGCAAGCACAAACTTGTGAGCTGGGATCACCTTCTTACTCTCACTTTCGCCTGTCGACAATGGCACCACAAATTTCACATCGCTCAATAACTCGTTGTTGAAAATAAAAGTGGTTCTCTCCGCAATAGTTGATCGTGTCGTCTGCCAGTTCTCTTCAACAACAGCCATCGTGGTTTTTCTTGGTTTTTGCAGTTTTGTTCGATACAGCAATGTTTCCAGCTCTTCTCTTGTGAAAAGCAAAACAGGAATAAGGATCGGAGGAAGTCGGCTGCCGCTGGACAAGTGGCTCTTGGTACTGCAGGTTCTTGCTTGTCACAACAACGCGATCGCTGTTGTGTGACACGCAGCAACTTGAAGTCTCACGTCCTCCGTCGATAACGCTTACTCAAAATCCTACATTTGAAAACAGAAAACCATATCCTTGGTTACACTCGTTTTCGTCAAGGTACATGCAAATCAACTTGTCTTATCCTAAGATGCCAAAAAGAAACATAAACGGATCGACAAAAGAACACATTATAAAACTTCGTCTAGAATACGTGCTACAATGCCATTCTTTGACACGGCCGAGAACAAACAAGTTCTGACTTCACACGGCAAAAGACTTCGTGCCAACCCTTAAACATGCAGAAATCTTAAAGATTACAATGAAGGGCAGAACATCTCGGAAAAAATGTTTGTCCTAAGGAGAATACTCATGTGACATAACAGCAGGTGACCTAAACTTACTATGACAGCTTCTATATGGAGCTTTCAATAGGAGTTTTTACATGATGGTCAATACAAACTCCTATAGACACTTAATAGAGCAGCTCCGTTTCAAATTAGATTCGATAGAATAGTATGAACTGAATATGACAAAAATAGAATTTCATTAACTGGTTCTAGGCAGAGATTGTCCACTTATCCTGAGAGTTCTGGAATCAAAATAAACCAAGAGTGAAAAACCCTGTAGCAATTTTCTACCGTGAAATTCCACCAGTGAGAAGATCAGAATCTAAATTGGGAATATGGTATCAAAGAAATTTCGAAAAAGAAAGCATACGGAACTTGTTCCAGGCGGGATACTTCGCACTATTTCTAATTCATTAAACCAACCTCATTCCGATTGTTGTAATGTAGTTAGGGTATGCTGTTCAAGGAGGGACTCGGAAATTACAAAAGCTCCACTAATCTTGCTGTTGCAGAGGGGGCGGGGGTACTCTATAAATCTTTGGGTGGCGTTGTGCCGCTGCGGCGTCAATTTCACAACTGCTTAAGTTGTGTATATAACTGCCATGATCAATCATGTCTTCATAGTGGTTCACACGTGAAAGAAGAGAATTAATTTTAAAATTGCTCTCAAGGCACAGATACTCGTTTGGTTTATAAAGCTCATGACTTTCGTATTTTTCTTTAACTCGTAATCCTCTCATTT